>Ga0208819_1000020_pt1 | contig 204010 bp, 192 predicted proteins | sample June2015DPH_11_1_3_FD_184707 | JGI IMG/M metagenome (GOLD analysis project Ga0208819, IMG submission 184707) | Peatland microbial communities from SPRUCE experiment site at the Marcell Experimental Forest, Minnesota, USA - June2015DPH_11_150... | ecosystem: Environmental > Terrestrial > Soil >...
TCCTGCGCCACGTCAACCAGGCGCCGCGTCAGATAGCCGGAGTTCGCCGTCTTGAGCGCGGTGTCGGCCAGGCCCTTGCGCGCGCCGTGGGTCGAGATGAAGTACTGCAGCACCGTGAGCCCCTCGCGGAAGTTCGCGGTGATCGGAGTCTCGATGATTTCACCCGACGGCTTCGCCATCAGGCCGCGCAGTCCCGCCAGCTGGCGAATCTGCTGTTCGGAACCGCGGGCGCCCGAGTCGGCCATGATGAAGATCGGATTGAACGACGGCCCGGTGACGGTCTCGCCCTTGTCGTTCTTGCCGAAGACCTGGGTCGAGAGGCCCTTGATAACGGCGCTGCCGATTTGGTCCTGAACTTCGGCCCAGATATCGACGACCTTGTTGTAGCGCTCGCCGTCGGTGATCACGCCGTTGTTGTACTGCTGCTGAATCTCGTTGACCTGCTTCTGCGCGCCGTCGAGCAGATGCGCCTTTTGGGGCGGAATCGTCATGTCCTTGATCGAGATCGAGATTCCCGCCTTGGTGGCGAATTCAAAGCCGATGTCCTTCAAGCGGTCGGCGAAGATAACCGTCGCCTTGTCGCCGGCGCGCCGATATACGAAGTCGATAAGGTTGCCGAGCTCCTTTTTCTTCATCGTCTTGTTGAGCTCGGTGAACGGAATCTCGGGCGGCACGATTTCGTACAACAGCACGCGGCCGACGGTGGTGGTGACCCGCTCGTAGCGCGGCATCGCGGCTGCGGCGGCTGCGGCTGCGGCAGCGCGCTCTTTGGCCTTGCCGCGAGGATGGCCGTTGGTCTCGGCCGCTGCGGGGACGATTCCGGTCGCCAGCAGCGGCGACATCCGCACCGTGATTTTCGCGTGCAGATCGATTTCCTCGTGATCGTACGCGATTCGCACTTCCTCGACGTTGGCGAAGTTCTTGCCCTCGCCGCGCGCCAGCGGACGCTCGCGCGTCATGTAGTAAAGACCCAGCACCATGTCCTGGGTCGGCACGATCACCGGCTTGCCCGACGCCGGCGACAGGATGTTGTTGGTGGACATCATGAGCGCGCGCGACTCGACCTGCGCCTCGATCGACAGCGGCACGTGCACCGCCATCTGATCGCCGTCGAAATCGGCGTTGTACGCCACGCATACCAGAGGATGCAGCTGAATCGCCTTGCCTTCGATCAACACCGGCTCGAACGCCTGGATGCCGAGCCGATGCAGGGTAGGCGCGCGATTGAGCAGCACCGGATGCTCGCGGATAACCTCGTCGAGGATATCCCAAACGTCCTTGCCCTCTTTCTCGACCATCTTTTTGGCGCTCTTGATGGTCGTGACGTAGCCCTTTTCTTCGAGCTTGTTGTAGATGAACGGCTTGAACAGCTCGAGCGCCATCTTCTTGGGCAGCCCGCACTGATGCAGCCTGAGCTCGGGGCCGACCACGATTACCGAGCGGCCCGAGTAATCGACGCGCTTGCCGAGCAGGTTCTGCCGGAAGCGGCCCGACTTGCCCTTGAGCATGTCGGACAGCGACTTGAGCGGACGCTTGGACGGTCCGGTGATCGCGCGGCCGCGCCGTCCGTTGTCAAACAACGCATCGACGGCTTCCTGGAGCATCCGCTTTTCGTTGCGAATAATGATGTCCGGGGCGTTGAGCTCGATGAGCCTCTTCAACCGGTTGTTGCGGTTGATCACGCGCCGGTACAGATCGTTCAGGTCCGAAGTGGCGAAGCGGCCGCCGTCCAGCGGCACCAGCGGACGGAGATCGGGAGGAATCACCGGCAGGATGGTGAGAATCATCCACTCGGGCTTGTTGCCCGAGTCGCGAAACGCGTTGACGACCTTCAGGCGCTTGGCGACTTTCTTGCGCCGCGCCTCGCTGGCCGTCGCTTTCATCTCGGCGCGCAGCTCTTCGGCAAGCTTGTCGAGCGTGAGTTGTCCCAAGAGCGAGCGAACCGCCTCGGCGCCCATCTCGGCCTTGAAGCCGTCGGCGTATTGCTCGCGCGCCTCGCGATATTTGCGCTCGGTCAGCAGCTCCCTGTACTGGAGCGGGGTCTCGCCGGGGTCGATGACGATGTAGCACTCGAAGTAGAGGACCTTCTCGAGTTCCTTGAGCGTCATGTCGAGCAGCGTGCCGATCCGCGACGGCAGCGAGCGCAGGAACCAGATGTGCGCGACCGGAGCGGCGAGATCGATATGACCCATGCGCTCGCGGCGGACCTTGGACTGAATCACTTCGACGCCGCACTTTTCGCAGACCACGCCGCGATGACGCATCCGCTTGTACTTGCCGCAGTTGCATTCGTAGTCCTTGGTCGGCCCGAAAATCTTGGCGCAGAACAGTCCGTCCCGCTCCGGCTTGAAGGTCCGGTAGTTGATCGTTTCGGGCTTCTTGACCTCGCCGTGCGACCACGAGCGGATCATTTCCGGCGACGCGATCGAAATCCGGATCGCGTTGAACGCCAGTGGATTCTTGGGCTTCTCGAAAATGCCGAAGAGATCTTCCATCTCTTTATTACTCCCTGGCCTTAAGCCCTTTGCGGCTGCTCAAGCAGCTCCATGTTCAAGCACAGCGATTGGAGCTCCTTGACCATAACGTTGAACGACTCGGGCAGTCCGGGCTCCAGCGTGTTCTCGCCCTTGACGATCGCTTCGTACATCCGCGTTCGTCCCGCCACGTCGTCGGATTTAACCGTGAGCATCTCCTGCAACGTGTAGGCGGCGCCGTAAGCCTCCAGCGCCCACACTTCCATTTCTCCCAGCCGCTGCCCGCCGAACTGAGCCTTGCCGCCCAGCGGCTGCTGCGTGACCAGGCTGTAGGGACCGGTCGACCGCGCGTGAATCTTGTCTTCGACCAGGTGATGCAGCTTCATCATGTACATGATGCCGACCGTCACCGGCTGCTCGAACGGCAAGCCCGTGCGTCCGTCGTGCAGGGTCGCCTGTCCGGTCTCGGGCAGGTCCGCGCGCTTGAGCAGCTGGAATATTTCCTCTTCACGCGCGCCGTCGAACACGGGCGACGCCACGTGCACGCCTGCCAGCGCCTTGGCCGCGAGCTTGAAGATATCGGGCTCGGCCAGCTCGTCGATAAACTCGTGGCTTTCCTTTTCCGGGTAGATTTCCTTAAGCCGCCGCTTGAGCTGCGCGGCGCTGACTCCCGCGCGCAGGTCTTCCGCGATTTTGTGGCCGAGTTCCCGCGCGGCCCATCCCAGATGGGTCTCGAGAATCTGCCCGACGTTCATGCGCGACGGCACGCCGAGCGGATTGAGCACGATATCGACCGGGGTCCCGTCGTCCAGGCACGGCATGTCTTCCTCGGGCAGGATGCGCGAGAGCACGCCCTTGTTGCCGTGGCGCCCCGCCATCTTGTCGCCGACCTGGAGCCGGCGCTTGATCGCGACGAAGACCTTGATCATCTTGATGACGCCGGGCGCGAGTTCGTCGCCGCCCTTGAGCCGTTCGATCTTGGCGCCGTAATGATTCTGCACCGCCTCGACGTTCGCGTTCATCGCCGCGATCGCCTGCGCAGCTTCCTCCTGCGCCGATTCGTTCTCGACGCGGACCTGGCCCCATAGGGTCGGCGCCAATCCCTCGAGTTCGTCGGCGCTGAGCGTGTCGCCCTTCTTGAGCAGCTCCTTGCGCTCATCGGACATCACGCGTCCTGCAAGTTTCTTGCCCGCCAGCGACTTCTTGAGCTTGCGCAGAGTTTCCTGGCGGATGATTCGGACTTCCTCGGCTTCGTCCTGCTTGAGACGTTCGGCCTCGAGCACTTCGATTTCCTTGGTGCGATCGTCCTTCAACACGCCGCGCCGTGAAAACACCCGTCCGTCGATAACGGTGCCTTCGACGCCCGGCGGCACGCGCAGGCTGGTGTCGCGAACCTCGCCGGCCTTTTCGCCGAAGATGGCGCGCAGCAGTTTCTCTTCGGGAGAAAGCTGGGTCTCGCCCTTGGGCGTTATCTTGCCGACCAGGATGTCCTGCGGGCGCACTTCGGCGCCGATGCGGATGATGCCGCTGGTGTCGAGGTCCTTGAGCGCCTCTTCACCGACGTTGGGAATGTCGCGGGTGATCTCTTCGGGTCCGAGCTTGGTGTCGCGCGCGATGCATTCGAATTCCTCGATATGCACCGACGTGAACAGGTCTTCCTTGACCACCCGCTCGGAGATCAGGATCGAATCCTCGAAGTTGTAACCGCCCCACGGCATGAACGCGACCAGCACGTTGCGGCCGAGCGCCAGCTCGCCCATGTCGGTGGAAGGTCCGTCGGCCAGCACGTCGCCGGTCTTGACGCGCTCGCCCTTGACCACGATGGGGCGCTGGTTGATGCAGGTGTTCTGATTCGAGCGCTGATACTTGATCAGATTGTAGATATCGACGCCGGCGTCGCGGAGATCCTTGGTCTGCTTGTCGGCGCGCACGACTATTCGTTCGGCATCGACGCTTTCGACGACACCGTCGCGCTTGCCGATCACGGTAACGCCCGAGTCGCGGCCGACCGTGCCTTCCAGGCCCGTGCCGACCAGGGGCGCGTCGGGCTTGAGCAGCGGAACCGCCTGGCGCTGCATGTTCGATCCCATCAGCGCGCGGTTGGCGTCGTCATTTTCAAGAAATGGGATCAAGGACGCGGCCACCGACACGAGCTGGTTGGGCGACACGTCCATGTACTGGACGTCCTCGGCGCGGATCACGGTGGACTCGCCGCCGACGCGCGCCGAGACCAGGTCGGCGGTGAAGCGGCCGTGCGAGTCGAGCTGCGCGTTGGCCTGCGCGATCACCTTGTCTTCCTCGTCCAGAGCGGACAGATAGACGATTCGATCGCTGACGCGATTGTTTTCGACTTCGCGGTACGGCGTCTCGATAAAGCCGTATTCGTTGACTCGCGCGTAGGTCGAGAGCGCCGCGATAAGTCCGATATTGGGGCCCTCGGGCGTTTCAATCGGGCAGACGCGGCCGTAATGGGTCGGGTGAACGTCGCGGACCTCGAATCCGGCGCGCTCGCGGGTCAGTCCGCCCGGTCCAAGCGCGGACAGCCGGCGCTTGTGCGCGATTTCGCTGAGCGGATTGGTCTGATCCATGAACTGCGACAATTGCGAGGAGCCGAAGAACTCCTTGATTACGGCCGAAGCCGGCTTGTAGTTGACCAGCTCCTGCGGCATCAGGGTCTCGATATCCTGCAGGCTCATCCGCTCTTTTATCGCGCGCTCCATCCGGACCAGCCCGATGCGGAACTGGTTCTCGACCAGCTCTCCGACCGCGCGCACGCGGCGATTGCCAAGATGGTCGATATCGTCAACCTGGCCGTTGCCGTTCTTGAGCTCCATCAGGTAGCGGACGACTTCGAGGATGTCTTCGCGGCGCAGCGTGCCCTGCTCCAGCGGCACGTCAATCTTGAGCTTATGATTGAGCTTGAGGCGCCCGACTTTCGACAGGTCGTAGCGCTCGGCGTTGAAGAACAGGTTGTTAAAGAAAGTGGTCGCCGTTTCCTGGGTCGGCGGATCGCCCGGACGCAGGCGCCGGTAGATCTCGATTACCGCTTCTTCGGGCGTGCCGAGCTTGTCCTGCGCGAGCGTCAGGCGCAGCGGACCGCCGCCGGGGGCCTCCTCGGTGAACAGCACTTCGATTTTCTTTACGCCGTGCGCCTTGAGCTTCTCGAGGGTTTCCTCGGTCAGATCCTCGTTGGTGCCGATCAGCACCTCGCCGGTGGTGGAATCGACGATATCGTGCGCCGACACGCGGCCGACAATCTCGTCCAGTGCGACCGGAACTTCGCTGATCTTCGCCTGCTCCATCGCGCGCACGATGGCCTTGTTGAACTTGCGGCCCTCGCGCGCGATAACCTCGCCCGACTTGGGATCCTTGACGTCGCGGCTGACCCGCGAGCCCAGCAGATGGTCGGCGACGAACTGCTTGGTGTACTGCTTGCTGTCGAGGACGATTACGTCCTTGCGGTAATAGTAGTTGAGGAGATCCTCGGTGGTCATGCCGAGCGCGCGCAGCAGCACGGTCGCGGGAAACTTGCGGCGCCGATCGATTCGCACGTACAGCACGTCGCGCGGGTCGAATTCGAAGTCGATCCAGCTGCCGCGATACGGAATGATTCGCGCCGAGTACAAAAGCTTGCCGGTGGAATGGGTGCGGCCCTTGTCGTGCTCGAAAAATACTCCGGGCGAGCGATGCAACTGCGACACGATGACGCGCTCGGTGCCGTTGACCATGAAGGTGCCGTTGCCGGTCATCAGCGGAATCTCGCCGAAGTAAACTTCCTGCTCTTTGACGTTCTTGATCGAGCGGCGGCCGTTCTCGACGTCCCAAATGACGAGCTGAATCTTGACCTTCAGCGGCGCCGCGTACGTCATGCCGCGCTGATGGCATTCCTCGACGTCGTACTTGGGCGTGCCGAGCTCATACGAGACGAACTCGAGCGACGCGGTCTCGTTGAAATCCTTGATCGGAAAGACCGACTTGAAGACCGCCTGCAGACCTACGTCCGCGCGGTCCTCGGTCGAGACGCCGACCTGCAGGAAATCGTCATACGAGCGCTTCTGAATCTCGATCAGATTCGGAATCTCGATGATCTTCTTGATCTTGCCGAAGGAGCGTCGAATGCGGAGATTGCTCGTTACATGAACCTGGGCCATCAGCTACCTCACCGTGCGTGCGCCACAGACTTCGGCGCGCCGTGAAGCAATAGAGGACGCGGGCGCAGAGGTCTCCCCCGTGCCCACGGCTTCATCGATAAAGACCGTTTGAAATCCGCGCGCGCCTGAAAGTCCCGCGCCTCGTGAATTTCCCGACCCTTTGTTGTGCGTCAAAAGGACTAAATCCTTCCTACTTCAGCTCCACGCTGCCGCCGGCGGCTTCGAGCTTCTTCTTGATCTCTTCGGCCTCGGCTTTGTTGACGCCTTCCTTGACCGCCTTCGGCGCTCCATCGACCAGGTCCTTGGCCTCCTTGAGGCCGAGTCCGGTCAATTCGCGCACGACCTTGATCACCTGGATCTTCTTGTCGCCCGAGCCCGTCAGCACGACGTTGAACTCTTCCTTCTCGGGCGCCGCCGCTACTGCGCCGCCGGCTGCCGGAGCTGCCGCCGCCGCGACCGGAGCCGCAGCCGATACGCCGAGCTCGGCCTCGAGTTCCTTCACCAGCGCCGCTGCATCGATCAGGCTGAGGTTCTTCAGATAATCCTTGACCTGATCGCGGCTGAGTTGTGCTTCTGCCATGTTACCTTCTCTCCTTGTTCACGCATCCGGGGAGATGTGGGAGCGCTTTTTCAGCGAAACCTCTTCCGGGCGTTGTGCATGAATTAAAATCAGTAATCCTTAATCAACCCTCAGAGGCCGGCGCCGCCGGAGGCTCAGCCACCGGGGCCGGAGCTGCCTCGCCGGCGCCGTTCTTTTTTCCAATCGCGTCGATCACGCGCGCCAGATACGAGCCCGGCTCGTTCAGCAAGCGGACCAACTGAGTCGCCGGCGCATTCAACAGACCGAGCAACTGGCCGAAAACCACCGCGCGCGGCGGCAACGCCGCCAGCGCCTGGACCTCGGCGGGCGTGAGCGCCTTGCCGTCGAGCACCGCGCCGCGAAGCTTGAGCTTGTCGCCCAGCGGTCCGAACGAGGTGAAGGTCTTGGCCAGTACGACCGGATCCTCGTAACTGAGGATCAGCCCGATCTGCCCGCCCAGCTTGCTGTCGAGCGCCTCGTAGGCGGTGCCCTTGATCGCGAGGCGGATCAGCGTGTTCTTGGCCACCCGCATCTCGCCGCGCACGGCGCGCAAGCGCTTGCGCATCTCGGTCGATTCCGCCGCCGTCATCCCGCGGTATTCGGACACCAGCGCGATACTGGCGCGGCCGAAACTCTGCGTCAGATCTTCGACCAGCGCGGTTTTCTCTGATTTCTTCATCTAATTATACCGATCCGGCTCCCACGAACGAAAACTTATGCGGCCGCCGCGAGCGCCTTGGCCGCCGCCTGCGCCGTATCGACCCGCACTCCCGGGCCCATCGTCGAGGAAATAGCGACGCTGCGAACGTAATTTCCCTTGGCGCTGGCTGGCTTGGAGCGAACGATCGCACCAAGGATCGCGCGCACGTTGTCGAGCAGCTTCTGCTCGCCGAAACTCACCTTGCCCACGCGCGCGTGCACCACACCGGCCTTGTCCACGCGGTAGTCCACCTTGCCGGCCTTTATCTCGGCGACCGCCTTGGCGACATCGAACGTGACGGTGCCCACCTTGGGATTGGGCATCAGGCCGCGAGGTCCAAGAATTTTGCCGATTCGTCCGACTTGGCCCATCATGTCGGGCGTGGCGATGACGCGGTCGAAGTCGAGCCAGTTCTCTTCCTGGATCTTCTTTATGATCTCGTCGCCGCCGACGAAGTCCGCACCCGCCTCGCGCGCCTCGCGCTCTTTCTCGCCCTTGGCGACCACCAGCACCCGCGCAACCGCGCCGGTGCCATGGGGAAGCACTATCGTGCCGCGCACGTTCTGGTCGGCCTGGCGCGGATCGACGCCGAGCCGCACTGCTATCTCGACCGTCTCGTCGAACTTGGCGACCTTGTTATCGACCACCAGCTTGACCGCTTCTTCGAGCGTGTAGCGCTTTTCGCGATCGATCTTCTTGGCCGCTTCCTTGTATTTCTTGCCTGCCATCTTCTTCAGCCTTAATCCGTGACGTCGATTCCCATGCTGCGCGCGGTGCCCGAAACGGTATTGACCGCCGCTGCCAGGTCGGCCGCGGTCAGGTCCTTGAGCTTGGTCTTGGCGATTTCCTCGACCTGCGCGCGCGTGACCTTGCCGACCTTGTTCTTGTTCGGCATCGGCGAGCCCTTTTCGATTCCCGCCGCGCGCAGCAGCAGAATCGACGCGGGCGGGCTCTTGGTGACGAAAGTAAACGAACGGTCGGCGTAAACCGTGACTATCACGGGGATCACCAGGCCCTGCATGTTCTGGGTCTGGGCGTTGAAGGCCTTGCAGAACTCCATGATATTGACGCCGCGCTGGCCCAGCGCGGGGCCCACCGGCGGCGAGGGATTCGCCGCGCCGGCCGGAATCTGCAGCTTGATCGATCCGACTACTTTCTTAGCCACTTTAAAATCGTCCCCGGTTGCTCAGTCGCGAACGCCGCTTGCGCGCATCGGCTGCGCACATCCGGCGAATCGAGTGTTTTTTCGTCGTCTCAGGCCTTCTCTACCTGCACAAAGTCGAGTTCGACCGGGGTTGCGCGGCCGAAGATCGAGATCAGAACGCGCACCTTGCCCTTTTCCGGCTTGACTTCCTCGACGGTGCCGTTGAAGTCCTGGAAGGGGCCATCGACAACTTTGATCGCCTCTCCCACCTCGAACAGCACCTTGGGCTTGGGCCTGAGCGCCCCTTCTTCCATCTGCTGCTCGATCTCTTCAACTTCGGACGTCGGAACTTCGGGCGGATTGGTGGAATGCCCGACGAAGCCGGTAATTTTCGGCGTGTTCTTGATGACGTGCCAGGTCTCGTCGTCCAGCACCATCTGCACGAAGATGTAGCCGGGGAAAAACTTGCGGCTCGAAACCTTGCGCGCGCCGCCTTTGCCGAGTTCCTGCACCCGCTCGATCGGCACCAGCACCTTGCCGATCTTGTCTTCCTTGTGCAGCGAGCGCACCCGCTCCTCGAGCGCGGCCTTGGCCTTGTGCTCGTAGCCCGAATAGGTATGGACGACATACCATTTCATCGCGGGCTTCGCGGTTTCGGTCATCGGTTCAGTCATTTGAATGAGCAGTCTTCATCGAGAATCAGCGGTTCCGCGTCCGGTCATTTGGTCCCTAGCGGAGCAGCATCTGCACGCCGCGAACCGCGAAAAAATCGATCACTCCGAGCCACAGCGCCATCACAAACGTCAGACCGACAACCACAATCGTGGCCTGCATGGTCTCCTTGGGCGAGGGGTAATGGACCTTGGCAAGCTCCGTCCATGCTTCCGTGACGAAACTTACGCCCTGATTGAAGTAACTTTTCACACTATCCATTTTTCGTGCCTAAATCAAGAACCGCGTGATTATTTCGGTTAAACCGCTGTCATTTTTGGCGGGCCAGCCAGGATTCGAACCTGGAACCCTCGGATTTGGAGTCCGATGCTCTGCCAATTAGAGCTACTGACCCTCGCAACCGTTTGCGCCGGCGCGCGCCGGGCGCGCAATTCGAACGCCGGACGCGCCATCCTTATATACCCGCCCGAGATACGCGCCGCTTTCGGACAAACTGCTTTTCAAGAAATTTTGCCTTCCTTGTGCACCGTGTGCGCGCGGCACTTCGGACAGAATTTCTTGATTGAAAATTTGTCGGTCTGCGTCTTCTTGTTCTTGCTCGTCGTGTAGTTGCGCGACTTGCAACCTTCGCATGAAAGCGAAATCAGATCTCTCATTGTTGTCCGCCTCGAAAAACTTTTCCGCCGCTTAGCCGGCGCAAATTTGGAAAGCCCACGACGGGATTCGAACCCGTGACCTCTTCCTTACCAAGGAAGTGCTCTACCGACTGAGCTACATGGGCATTCGTGCACTGCTCAACCGGAATTTTTCAGTGAAAAAAGATCCACAAAACTCGTTGCCTCTCGCCGTCATGGAAAATCTGGAGCGGGAAACGGGACTCGAACCCGCGACCCCGAGCTTGGAAGGCTCGCGCTCTACCAACTGAGCTATTCCCGCTCTCCCCTTCAAACTCATTATCATACTGGTGGAGAGGGGAGGATTCGAACCTCCGAAGGCATAAGCCGGCAGATTTACAGTCTGCTCCCTTTGGCCACTCGGGAACCTCTCCTCCCAAGGCTGTTGTGCCGACCAAGCCGATGGCGAGAATCGAACTCGCAACCACCTGATTACAAATCAGGTGCTCTACCGTTGAGCTACATCGGCAAACGACGTTAAGAAAGAAAAGTTATTCGCCGCCGCCGCGACTGTCAAGCTGAACGGCGTTTCAGGGTCTGCTTCTTGCATTCGGGCGGCCGGGCGCGGCAGGTCGCGTTCGACAATTTCGGCGCGCAAACTGAGCCTCGTGGTTCCGCACGTGACAGCGCGGTACTTGCGATCGCGGGCGTCGACGGGGACAGTGTTCGGCATGACGAAACTCAAGCCACCTGCCAGCAGCACCCTGATCGATCTCGAATGGGCCAGGGTTTACGCCGACCGCATCAAGGGCGAACTGAAGCTGATTGCCAAGACGCTGACCGACCTCAACCTGCATGGGATGCATCCGCATCTCGCCAAGGGAGCCGCGCTTCTGAAAGCGCAGATGAAGGAAGCCAGCCGGCAAGTTGGCGGGATGAGAAAAATCGCGGACGAGTTCGAATCCAACTGGGTGAACACTATCAAGAAGGCGCTGGCCAAGAAGTATCCCGGTCTCGCCGAGCGCAAATCGACCGAAGCCAGGCCGATGGCAAAAAAGACCGCCAGGAGCAAATCGCGATAGGTAGCCAGCCTTAGGAACTTGCGGAAAGCTGCGATGGCGCCGATCGAACCATCTGGCCGGTTCATTTGTCTCCGTTGGAAGCAATTTTCTTGACATAAGGCTGGCGCATCAGTACCTTCGTGCGGTATTTGCCGCTAGTCCGGCAGGAAAAGCGCGTTAATCTCGTCAACAGCAGCAATACCGGAAAGACTCGCACTTTTCGGGCTGTGAACTCTTAGGGATGGTTCGACGTGCGTGGTGCGCGTCGGAAAACTCGGCGGGCATCGTCGACGAGATCGGGGAGGTCGTATGAATTGCAAGGTCTGGTCAGGCAAACGTCGAGAGTCGCGTTGGGTGGGGTCCAAAGTGATGGCTGCGGCTGCATTTCTCAGTTATATCGCGGTCGCATTTTTTCCGAACGTCGCTTCGGCGGCAGAGATCAAGGCGTGCGTCGCCAAATCAGGGGCAATCACAATCCTGCTCACGGGCGCGTGCAAATCAACTCAAACTTTGTTGACGTGGAACACTACTGGACCAGCAGGTCCAACAGGGAAACCAGGTCCCGAGGGTCCAGCAGGTGCAAAAGGTGCAACAGGTCCAGCAGGGGCAACAGGTCCAGCAGGGCCAACAGGTCCGGCAGGGCCAAGAGGTCCGGCCGGCTCGCTGAGTCCAGTTGCGAGCGTGCAAACACTCAACCTGGTGAACAAAAGTAGCCAGGTTCTCGCCACGCTTACAGCCGCCCCTGACGGAGGCGGAAGCTTGACCTTTTTCGACAGCAACGGAAAACGATTCATGTTGGTCGGCGTGTCTGATGACGGTACAGAGGCGGGCCTGGAGGGATTTGACGGCAACACGCTCGCCTCAGGTGACGGGGTTGAGCGCAGTGGATTTGGGGTGTTCGGATCCAAGGCTGCCATCCCTGGATTTGGCCTGGGAGTTGCTGGCGCCGACGGCAAAACCGCCCGCCTCACACTAGGCTCGAGCCTGGACGGCACGACCACTCCATCGGGTATCCTACTTTTCGACAGCTCAGGGATTGGGCGCACCGGTATCCAGGTGAATCCGACCACCGACTTCGTAGGATTCTACAGTGGAATCTACACACCGACAGGAAGTGGAAGTAGCCTGACGTATCCTGGACCGAGCGAATCGCTGGTCGGCAATGCGTACGACAATTCCAGTTCTTACGCCTATCTGTACGACTCGTCCGGCAACTTTCGCAACGGGATCCAATACTATCCACCCACCAACTTCAACGGATTCTTCAGCCAGGACGGAGCCGGTCATAACGAATCGCTGATCGGTAATGCGGCCGACAATTCCGCCTCTTACGCTCTGTTGTACGACTCATCCGGCAACCTGCGCAACGGTATCGATTACTATCCGCCTGGCAACTTCAACGGATTCTTCAGCCAGGACGGCGCCGGTGACACTCTTTCGTCCGTCGGTAATTTCTTGACCACCAACGCCGGGTTATCAGAACAAGCGAATGAGTCGTACCTGTCTCTTCAGGACACGACCGGCACCACGCGTCTGGTCGAACTCCAGGAGGGCACGACTACCCAGGGCGGCCTTGAATTCAACTCCGGTAGTACGACTGCTGCGGGTTCTTGGGGTAACCCGTAATTCTCCGAACCGGCGCGGTCTATTGGCCGCGCCGGCCGGTCTCGCCCGACATCAGCAATGTCGATAACGACTCAGGCGCTAACCCGCCTGCTTCGCGGCGGAGCGGCGGCGGGCGATTTCGAATAGCGCCACTGCGGCGGCGACCGACACGTTGAGCGAGCCGACTTTCCCGCGCATCGGGATGTCCACGACAAAATCCGCACCCTTCTTCACGATGTCGCGAACGCCGCGCCCCTCGGAGCCGACGATGATCGCGAGCTTGCGCGAGGTGTCGAGCGCGTAGATCGACGTATCGCCGCCGGGTGCGAGCGCCGCGGTCCAGTAGCCCGCCTCTTTGAGCTGCTCGATCGTGCGCGCGACGTTACCGCATCGCGCGATCTTCAGATGTATCCACGCACCGGCCGACGACTTAACCGCCGCGGGCGTGATGGCGGCGGTTCGGTCCTTGGCGAGAACGATCGCACCGACGCCGGCGCCTTCCGCCGAGCGCATCAGGGCGCCCAGGTTGCGCGGATCGGTGACGCCGTCCACCAGCACGATCGGATCGTGCTGCTCGGCGAGAATCTGCTCGAGCGGCGTGTACTCGTACTCGCGCATCAGGGCTGCAATCCCCTGATGGCGGGCGGCCGGTCCCGCCAATCGCTCCAATCCGGCTTCATCGGCGAATTCGACGCGGCCTCCGCCGGTTCTGACGAGATCGATCTCAGCCGCGAAGCGCCGCTCGTCGCCGGATTTCACGTAGAGCACTCGAATCGAGGCGGGCGCCGCAGCGACCAACTCGCGGATTGGTTCGACGCCATAAACTATTTCGCGGTCGTTGCCGCTTGCGCGCCGAATCTCGCGCTCGCCCGCATCCGCACGCCGATAGTCGTGGCCCGAAGCCGGCGCCGCGACAGGTTTGGCGATGGACGCGGGCGAATCCCGGCGCGGCGGACTCGGCGCGTTGCGGTTGAAGCGGGGATTGCGGCCCTTGTCGCGAAAGTCTCTCATCGGGGGCGATACTATCAGAGCGCCGCGCAAGTAGCTGTCGCGGCCTGCGGGAGAAGAAAATCGAATCGCAAGTTTCAATCGCGCGCCGGGATGTCTAAGCTTGAAGGCGACCCCTTGCCGGCGGCAGGGATCAAACAATGAGACTAGCAATCCCGGGATTCGCCATTATCGACCGCTACGTCGCGCGCGAAGTGCTGGCGCCGTTCGCGGTCGACGTCGGCCTGCTGACCTTCGCGCTGGTCACGGGCAAGTTGCTGAAGCTGATGGACATGGTCGTCAATCACGGCGTCAGCCTCGGCGAGGTGATGGGGATCATGGGCTACATCATGCCGGCCTTTTTGGAACTCACGTTTCCGATGGCGGTGCTGCTCGGAGTGCTGATGGGATTCGGGCGGATGTCGAGCGACCAGGAGATGACCGCGGCGCGCGCCTGCGGCATCAGCCTGTATCGGCTGGCGGTGCCCGTGATGATGGTGGCGCTGGGCGTGTACGCGCTTTCGAGCTACTTCGCGTTCTCGCTGAGGCCGTGGGCGAATTCTAATCTGCGCAACAAGCTTTACGAACTCAGCCAGACCCGGACCAGCGCCGGGCTGAAGGAAAAAGTCTTCAACAGCAATTTCCCCGGCCTGGTCGTTTATGTTGACGAGATGTCCGATACCGATTCCAGTTTGAAGGGCGTCATGATCTCGGACGCGCGCGATCCGCACAACCAGAACACGATAATCGCCAAGCATGGAATGATGCTGCCCGACGCGCAGCAAAAGTCGATCACTCTGCGGCTGTCCGACGGTTCGATCTTCGGCGCCGAGCCCGCCAGCAACGCGACTCACGTGACCAGCTTCAAGACCTACGATCTCAGCGTCAGCCCCGAGTCGGCGCTCGGCGTCAGCGAGCAGGATCCGGGCGAAATGACGTACTCGGCACTGCGCGCCGACATCGAGACGGCGCGCGCCAAAGGGAAACCGGACTACGCCGCCGAGACCGAGCGGGCGGGCAAGTTTACCGTCCCGTTCGCCACGATGCTGTTCGCACTGCTGGGTATCTCGCTTGGGCTCAAACCGGCGCGCGGCGGCCATTCGGAGCGCTTCGGCGTCAGCGTCGCGCTGTTCTTTCTCTATTACTCACTGATGCGCGTGGGCGAGACGCTGGCGCAGCGCGGCAAGCTCGACGCGTGGGCCGCGATGAGCATCCCCGACATCGTATTCATGGCGCTGGCGTTCTGGTTCTTCTATCGCGCCGCATCTGACAAGGGCGACCAGGGCCGCGGCCCCGGCGACATCATCTGGGATCTCGTCGAGCGCTTCGAACGCAGCAGGCAAGCCGCATGAAACTTCAACCCCGCCTTTCGCCGGTGATGGACCGCTTCATCGCGGGCCAGTTCTTCGGCCCGTTCATGGTTTGCCTGGCGGCTTTCACGGCGGCCTATCTGCTCGGCGACATGTTCGATCGATTCGACGATTTGATCCGCTACGGCGGGCTGGGGTTGTTGGGCCTCGAGTACTTCGCGCTCAAGCTGCCGCTGATCGTCTCGCAGGTTTTGCCGGTGGCGAGTCTGGCCGGCGTGTTGCTCGGCTTCGCGCTGCTCAATCGATCGGGAGAGGTGCTGGCCTGCCAGCAACTCGGCATCAGCCGGCTCGAGATGGCGGCGCCGGTGCTGATAGTCGCGGTGTTGATTTCGGGTTTTGATTTTTTCATCAGCGAAACAGTGGTTCCCGCCGCGACGCGCCAGGCAAAGTATATCTACTCGGTGGAACTCAAGAAGCACCAGCTCAAGGCGGTATTCGCCAACCGGCGCATCTGGGTGCGCGTGCGCGACGGATTTATTTCGGTCGACAGCTACGACAAGGAAACCGCGCAGCTCGACGGAATTACCCACTACCAACTCGACGACGCTTTCGGACTCAAGGACCTAGAGCATGCGGCGCGCGCGAAATGGAACGGCCACGAATGGGTCGAGAGCGGGTTGAACTCGTTCCAGATCGCCGAGGGCGGCACGGTGACCAAAACTGACGCCACGCGCCTCGAGCTTGGACTGACTCCGGCCGATTTCGGGCTGCTGCGCTTCGACCCGGAGGAGTTCAGCTTGTGGGAACTCGACCGCTACATCGCGGATCTCCGCAGCAAGGGACTCGACCCGGGCGGCTACGTAGTCGATCGCGATCTGAAGTACGCGATGCCGCTGGCGTGCCTGATAATGGCCGCGCTCGGAATGGCGCTCAGCCTCGATCCGTTGCCACGCAACCTGAGTCTGGGCCGCAGCTTCGGGTTGGCAATCGTGATCGGCTTCGCCTACTGGACCTCGCTCGGAATCACGTCCGCGCTGGGCCGTTCGGGGCTGCTGCCCGCGGTGATCGCCGCGTGGATTCCGAATTTCATGTTCGCGATGATCGCGGTCTCGATATTCCTGTTCGGCGAAGAACGCTGACCGCCGCGAGGCGCGCGGGTGCTCAATCTTGCCAATTTGTACGCAGCACCTGTTATCATTGGCATCGGGGTGAATGGTGGCGTGAGCATGGTTTATCGATTGCACGGCAACTCGCGATTGAATCCGGTTTTGATTCTCGCCATCGCGATCGCCGCATTGGGAGTCCTGGCGATCGCAGCTTCGAGCTACGCGGCCGGCGACAAACGCGCCGCATCCGACGCGGTTGTTACCGAGGCGGAAAAGCTGATCATGCAGGCGGGCCGGGAGGATCCCGTCGATACCAAAAAAATTCATCAGGCGATGGACAAGCTGCATGAGGCGCTGCGCATCGATCCTCGGAACGACTCAGCGTACGTGGACCTCGGCTTCTGCTACGGCGTGCTGCGCGACGGCGATAGTGCGATCGGCATGTACCGCACGGCGACCGAGCTGAATCCGTCAGGCAGCAACTTCATCGAGCTGGCCGACGTGTATCTGCGCGTCGGCGACCCTGAGGATGGGCTGCTCGCGGCCAACGCCGGAATAATCAAGGACCCTCGCAACGCGCGGCTTTACAACGCCAAGGGCATGGCGCTGAACGATTTGCAGCGCTTCGGCGAAGCCGAAGAAGCGTGGGAGAAGGCCCTCAAGCTCAATCCCAATCTGAGAGTCGCGCAGGTAAATCTCGACGCACTCAACGGCGGCCCAAGCGGCCGCGGCAGTATCGTCAAGCATCCGCAACAACCGCCGGCAAGCACGACGCACTAGCCGCCAGTGATCGGACGCTCGGGCTCCGCCACGCAATATGCGCATCGGCAGAGATTCCTGAGTTGGGGCATCGTGTAGATGGTCTCGTGGCCGTCAACCCATCCGATAAACACCGCCGCTTCGCCCAGCCGCGAAAGCTGCCGCATGCGGAGGCTGGCGGGCGGCACGTCGCCGTTCACGCTGCCCTTGCACGCGTCGCACGGACATCCGCGGCGCAAATTTTCCAGCGGGAAAATGCTGTCGTGACCGTCAACCCATTGCACGCCGACGGCGTAGCGCCCCACTTCGTGAAGCCCTTTGATCTTCGGAGTCTTTGACTTGATAAGCGCCATCGGTGCAGTCTCTGCGCAAGTATATCTCCCGCGCCGCCGGCTGTGGAGACCGCGCGATGCAATGGATACCGCCGAGATTAGAATCGACGAACTAAGCCGCGCGCTCGAGCGCCTGGCCGCGAGCGCCAGCCGCGAGTTGCTCGCCAAGCAGCCTCATTGGGGCGACGCGATTCTGTGCGACGGCCTCGTATACGCCGCGCGCGCGCTCGGGACCAACGCCCCCGCCGAGGCGGCCGAGCGATGGTTCGCGCCAAAGCTCGCGGCGGGTCCGCGCACCAACGGATGGTTCTGGTTCTGGGCGGCCGAAGCGCTCCCGGCGCTCGACCTGCACCTGAAGACGGGCGATCCGCGCTACCTGGAATATGCGCGCGCGATCGTCGGCTTCATGGAAAATTCAGCCGCGCGAACCCCCGACGGCGCTTTCATCCCGCATCCACCGGCGCTCGAAGTGTGGATCGACGTCTGCTACTTCACCGCGCCCGCTTTAGCATTGCTCGGCCGAATCTCGGGCGACGCCGCGATGATCGAGCGCGCGGCGGATCAGATGATCGTTCATCGCGATCATCTGATCGACCCGGGCAGCGGACTTTTCTGGCATGTCGCATACGTTGACCGAAAGTCGCATTCGCCGTGTCTGTGGGCGCGCGGCAACAGCTGGTTTTCGATCGCGGCGCCGCAAGTGATCGCGGAAATCGAGGCGGCCGGCCAGTTTCAACCGCTTGCTGCAAAGGTTGACAAGATACGCGAGGCGCTGGCGCTCCAGCTCAATAAAGTCGCGTCGTTGCAGGACGAGTCCGGCCTGTGGCACACCGTGATCGATCGCGACGATTCGTACCTCGAGGCGTCGGCGGCGGCCGGATTCGCGCTCGCGCTGGGCCGCGCGATTCGGACCCGGCTGAGCGGTCTCGACGAGGCGCGCGCGCGCGAGGCCTACTCGCGCGCGCTTGGCGCGATTTGCGCGAAGACCGACTCGCACGGCGCGTTCACGGGCGTGTCGCAGCAAACACCGCCGGGCGACTTTACCTTTTACAATTCGATCGAAATCGGGACCGCGCCGTTCGCGACCGGCGTATGCCTGATGGCGCTGAGCGAGGCGGTCGCTTCGTAGGATTCGATCGCGCCGGTGCGATTGGGGTGTGCAATCCGATGGACAATATCGATACAGGTATGTATCGTATATAGCCGGATGGAACAGTTTGAGAACAAAGTCGCGATCGTCACGGGTGGCGGCATGGGCCTGGGACAGGCCCTCTGCGAGGAGCTGGCGCGGCGAGGGTCGATCGTCGTCGTCGCGGACATCGACGACAATGCCGCCAAACAGGTGACTTCCCGTATTGCACAGAGCGGCGCACAAGCTCGCGCGGTGCAGGTTGACGTTTCCAGGCAAGAAGACGTTGCGCGTCTGATTGCAACGACGGTCGCCGAATTCGGACGCCTCGATTACATCTTCAACAATGCAGCGATCTTTATCGGCGGCGATGCGCGCGACATCTCCGCGGAACAGTGGGACCGCGTCCTCGGCGTAAACCTGCTCGGCGTCGTCTATGGGACGATCGACGCGTATCAAGTCATGGCGAAACAGGGCCACGGGCACATCGTCAACATTTCCTCCGCCAGCGGCCTGATTCCGCAGCCCGGCAACTCATCCTACTGCACCTGCAAGCACGGGATAGTCGGGCTCTCGCTCTCTATGCGATTTGAAGGAGCTGACTTGGGAGTGAAGGTGAGCGCCGTTTGTCCGGGCGACATGAAGACGAGCGTCTATGAGAACATGGTCGTTATGAACATGCCGCATGATGAGGTGGTCCGGGTAAGCCGGCTATCTCATTTTCCAATCCGCCAGATGAGTGCTGAAGATGCCGCGCGCGCGATCCTGCGCGGAGTGTCCCGTAACCAGGCTCTGATCGTCTTTCCGGCGGCGGTTCGATGGATATGGCGCGTGTATCGCGCGTCCCCGCGCTTGATCTATTGGATAAGCCTTCGCCGGATGAGGATGTTTCGCAAGCTTCGGATTAACACCTGAGCGATGTGAATACCGCGCGACGCCAAGCCAAGGCCGGCCGTGGGCGGCCGCGCGATCCGGCCACCGACAAGGCCATCTTGCGCGCGGCGCTGGAACTCTTCGTCGAGCACGGCATCGAGGGCGCGAGCTTCGAGCAGATTGCGAGACGGGCCGGTGTTGCGCGGACGACCATTTACCGCCGCTGGTCCGGTAGGGAGGACCTACTCGCTCAAGCGATGGAAGTGGCCAGGGAAGCCCCGGAGCGATCTTTGACGGCGGCGGCCGGTGTTGCGCCGAAGCGGATGGCCGACGAACTGATTAACGCGCTCTCCGAGATGGTTACCAGGCGCGATTATCTCAAGACGGTCGCAAAACTAGTCGGCTCGGTGCCTGACTCTCCGAAGCTGATGTCAGTTTATTGGAACACCTATTTGATCCCGCGGCGCAGGATGGTCGCCGAGATCATCGGTCGGGCACGCGAGCGTGGCGCGATTCCAAAACGAACCGATTCGGAGATTTTGCTGGACATGATCGGCGGCGCGATCATGTATCACCTGCTGGTTCGTCCGGGCCGCAAGAATCGGAAAGAAATGCGCGCTTACATCCGCCAGTTGATCCGCTATGCTGGATTAACGGAAGGCTAATGTCATGAGTGAGACCGCTCACGCTTGCGTTGACGATGGAAAAACCGTGGATCAAACCGGGCTAAGTCCTTGCCGGGGAGGCCGCTTAAGACTACAAGGCGAGTTGAAATCGGAGAGTTAAACGGAAATCCCGGCTTAAATCGGCGTGTTGGGAGAAACGAGCGTGGGCAGCATCAGCGCGGTGGACAAAAAGACCGGTCGCAAGTTCTATCTTGACGATCCAGACGATCTTCAGCCTGGCGACAAGGTGGTGTTCCTCTTGAGCCTGCACGGGGGCGGTTCGGTCGGCGCATGGCAGCGCGCCTACTTCCCGGCTTTCCAATACAAAGAGAGGTATCGCCTGGTTATCGCCACGCCATCTGCGGCCACCAAGGAGCCGGTGCGGCACTGGCTGGGAGAGGCGGATGACGCCCATCTGCGCAACATTGTGAACTATGTGTTCGACAGGTATGGGAAGGACAACATCGCCTCGTTCTGGATCATTGGCCATTCCCAAGGCGGCATGACGGCGAACCGCCTGCTCGGTGACGACTTCTTCAAGCACCGAGTCGACGGCTGGCTCAGCCTCTCTGGCGGGCGGATCGGGCCGATCGAGCTTCCAGCATCCTTCTTCGTCCCAGTGCGCGGGCCACTGCCCCCGATGCCGTCCCAGGGGGGCGACACACCCCGCCCAGGCCGCGCCTCGCCGCCTGACTGTGACATCTCCTTTATCTTCGCGACGGGCGAGCATGAGATGGTCGCCCTGCCATCGACTTCGCCATGGGCTGACAAATACGGGGCCGGCCCACGGGTGAGGTTGGCCGATGTGGTCGATGACGAGCCCGGCCAAATCTATGACACCATCCGCGAAGGGAAATCGACCCCAGCCTGGGGTCTGTCGCCCCGACCGGGCACGGCTCAGGTATATCTCTATCCCAAAGCTCGAGACGGACGCCTGATCGCCGACGTCGTGCGCCTTGATAAGGGCCACACCGAGGGACTGGAGCCGAGGATCACGGAAGAGCTTATCAAGATGATGGTTGCGGCACCCGGCGGGAAAGCCCGGCGGAGCAGTTAGGACGGCGCGATAACTGAGGCGGCTTGCAAGGAACCAGGGCTATTGTCCTAGTGACTTAGCATAGGCCGTTCCGAGTGTTCGCCAACCTTGCTTTCGGCGGCCACACTCCTATCTCTCGCTTTCCGAGGGACAACCTGTTGCAACTCCACACCCAACCTCTAACCCCTTTCCGCGTGGGAAGGGGAACAATCTGAATAGCGATCTCCATCTAGTAGAAGCGGGGTTCGCCGGGCGGGCGGGTTTTCCAGCGACGGTGAATCCAGTTCCAATGATCGGGATGCTCGCGGATCATCTGCTCGATCGTGTCGGTGTAGCGCTGCGTGTACTCGCGCACGGCAGCCTCGCGGTTGCGGGTCTTCTCGGCGTAGATGGCGGGCAGAATTTTAATCTTGTTATGAATCGTGTCGCCCTCGCGCACCATGAACGCCGGCAGCACGGGCGCGCCCGTGGCGATCGACAGCCGCGCCATGCCGTCGCTGGTGGAGGCTGGCATCCCGAAAAAATCGACAAACACGCCCTTGCGCACGTCGAGGTCGAGCGCGAGTGCGATCATCCAGTTCTGCCGCAACATCCGCATCATCTCGCGCGCGCCCGCCTTGCGCGCGATGAGTCTGTTCCCGTGGCGGACTCGCTCAGCGCAAACGGCGGCGTCGATCAGCGGATTGCGCAGCGGACGATGAACCATGGCGAGGTGGTAGCCGTAGATGGAGTGGGCTATCGGCAGGAGCTCGAAATTTCCGTAGTGGGCCGTCAGCACCAATATGCCGCGGCCGTTGGAGCGTCGCTCCGCCTCGTCCCAATTTTCCTTGTCCTCGTAGGTGACGACCTGCTCGATGTTGGCGCGGCTGAGTTCGGGCAAGTGGGTCCATTCGGCAAGCACGCGGCCCCAACTGCGATACATCTTGCGCAGGATTGCCAGGCGGGCCGCCGGGGTCATCTCGGGGAAAGCGATCTCGAGGTTTTTGAGCGCGATCGGCCGGTTCGGACGATCGAAATTCATCGCCCATCCTCCCAGCCGCGCGCCCGCGCGCACCGCCCGTTCCAACGGCATCGCACGCAACGCCGCAGTGACGGTGGTTATGCCCGTGTATTCGATTCGGGCCTGAACGGGACCGATTTGCCTGGCCATCCGGGATCGAGAATGTTCAGAGAGGACTGCGGCGCGCAACCAGCGGGAAGAGATCCCTTCCCGCTGCGTTGGTTAGGGGTCGATGCCGGGGGTAATGCCTGCGGCGACGCTGGCCTTGGATGTGTCGAGCGCGCTTGACGAGGCGGCGAAGCCGGCGCCGCCGGCCGCTGGTGCTGCCGAGACTTTGCCGGCGCCGGGATCGAGCGGGGCGGCAGGCCCGGTGGTAACGAATCGTGCGGACGCCGGCGAGTAGGGCGGGGCGCTGGTCATGGCCGCCGAAGTCGCAGTCGAGTAGCCGGTGGTGGTGGTCTTGTTCATCGAGGTCGGACCGATCTCGGTGGTATTGAATGGAGTCTCGCCACTGGAGGGCGCGGATTCTATTGCGGCGCCCGGATTTTCGGGACCCGGAGGAGACGCAGCAGCACCGTAGGGCGCGTTGAGGTCGTCGGCGGGAGAAACCGGAATCGAGAAGCTCGGCTTGTAGATTTGTTGAATCTGCGAGGCGGGCATCCCGTGAATTTCCTTGCGGCCGAGCGAGTTGACGAACTGCTGGCGTTCCTCGAGGGCGAGTTCGCGCAACTGGCTCTTGTTGCGAACGATATGAGGGGTCAGGAAGACGATTAGGTTGTCCTTCTGCTTGTCGGTGCTCTTGTTGCTGAACAGGTTGCCGAGCACCGGGATGTCGGAGATGAACGGAACGCCCTGATTATCCAGCGTATCCTGGCTGGCGAGCAGGCCGCCGATAACCGCGGTGCGATGGTTCTGGATCATGACGCTGGTCGAGGCGGAGCGGATGGTCGTGGTCGGACCGAGCGTGTTGTTCGCGGTGCCGTTGACGACGTTGGAAACTTCCTCATACAGGTCGAGCTTGACGTAGTCGCCCTCGGAGACCTGCGGCACGATGTCGAGCGTGATGCCGACGTTCTGGCGCTCGACCGAGTTGAAGATTTGCCCGGGCAATCCGGAGTTGGCGGAGGCCGAGCCGACGAAGGGCAGGTTCTCGCCGATCACGATCATCGCTTCTTCATTGTCGGCGGTGAGCAGCGTCGGCGCGGAGAGCACGTCGGCGTGAGTGTCGGTCTCAAGCGCCATGATGAGCGCGACATCGCAGGGGATGCTCAGGTTGCCGGACGTGGTGGTGCTGGTGGTGGTGGTCGACGTCGCGGCGCTAACCGCGGACAGCGCCGCGGCAGAAATCGAACACTGGGCTTTCGACGCGAGGCCGAGGCCCAGGCCGGTGATTGACAGCGGGTCGGCGAGCGTATTCTGGAGCTGTCCGAAATCAAGCGAGCCGATGGCCACCGAGCTTCCGACATTCTGGGCGGCGTTGAACTGGACGCCCATCTGGCGCTGGCGCTCGGCGGAAACCTCGACGATGACGGCCTGCACGAAAATCTGGACGCGCGGGGTGTCGAGGTCGTCGATAATCTGCCTGAGGGTCTGCCAATCCTGCGGCGACGCGCTGATAACCATCGCGTTGGTCGCGGGATCGGCGGTGATATTTACCGGATAAGAGAAATCGATGCTCTTGCCGGCCGAGCTGGCCGACGCCGACCCGCTGCTGCCGCCGGTCGAGCCGCCGCGGCTCATCCCGCCGCCGCCGCCACTGCCGCCGCCGAAGCCACCGGAGCCGTTGGTGCCGCCGAAGCTGCCGCCGCCGCTGGAACCACCGAAGCTGGCGCTACTGGACATCCCGCCCATCCCGCCGGAGCCGCCCATGCCACCGGAGCCGCTCATCCCGCCAAAGCCCGAACTGCCGCCATTAGAGTTGAAGCTCGCGCGGCCGAGCGATCCCTTGCCGGTGGTGGGCGACAGGGTGCTCGGGCCGCCGCCGCCGTTGAGCAGGTTGTTGAGCACCTGGACCATCTCGAGCGCCTGCGCGTTCTTGAGCCGATAGACGTGGATTCGCGAGGTGGTCAGCGGCGGGTTAACGTCGAGCTTGGCGACTATTTCCTGAATCTCGCGCATCTGAAGCGGCGGCGCCATGACGATAAGGCAATTGGTGCGCTCGTCGGGAATGACCTTGTAACCCGTCCCCGCGCCGCCGGTGGCCGAAGGCGCGACCCCCATTTGCGGCCGCGGCATCTGGGAGCTTGCGCTGGCGCCTTGCATCTTGGCCGTCATCAGCGCATCGATCTCGGGCGCAAGCTCGGTGGCAAACGCCAGCTTGAGCGGAATGACGACAATGGTCTGCTGTTCGCCGCGCACGTCGAGGCTGCCGATTATCTGGAGCAGTCGCCCGACGTTGTAGGCGTCGTCGGTGACGATGATGGTGTTGTCCAGGGGAAACGCGGCGATCAGCCCGTCGTGCGAGACCATCGGCTGGATCACGCCGATGATGGAAGCGGCGTCGATATTCTTAAGCCGCACCATCCGGGTGACGTACTCGTCGCCCTTGGTCTCGGCGGGAATTTGCGATTCGGTGAGCGCCGCGGAGGAGCGCACGTTGCGCGCGGGCACAATCTTGATGATCTTGCCGGCCTGAACCGTGGTGAAGCCTTTTACCTGGAGAACCGATTGAAAGATCGAGTAGGCCTGTTCGGCAGTGACCTTGCTCGGCGAGATGATGGTGACCTTGCCGCGCACCGATTCGTCGATGATGAAGTTGCGGCCGGTGATCTCGCTGATGAACTTGGCCAGAACCGGAATATCCACGTTCTGGAAGTTCATTGTAATTGTATTCTGGGCGGGCAGCCCCGTGCTCTCGGCCCCCAACGCCCAGCTGCGAAGGTTGCCTACGCCAACCAGCATCGCGGCGGTAAACGCCCCGACCAAAAAACGGTTCATGCGAGCATCCTCCGCATTTCGTCTCAAAACGCCGTCAGCATATTTCACCACCGCTGCGCAACGCAACCCACAATCGTTGCAAATCCCTCAGCCCTCGGCGACTATGACGATCACCGTTCGTATTCGAGAAGCTCACGCCGTTGGCGGTGACCTTCGGGATTCGGCGATACCAGCCTGGCCGTCGTGATTGAAAACCGGCATGCAGCGCGCTGAGATTGAGCGCTCGCTACTGGACAGGTCTACACGCCAAATAAATCAACATAGCACATCTTGACATAGGCTTCGATCTTCTGCCATGTTCGCCTGACCGAGGTTCAGAATTGCTCAGGCTCGCCATGATTATCAGCGAAATGCAGATGGCAGGCAGAGAGCAAAGAAGTGGACGTAGAGTGCAAGATTGACGAGCGGGTTTCAAATAGCGCTCACGCCGTTGTCTGCGTTTATCGTCGCGGTGGCGATGATGCCGGTGGCAAAAGCGGCAGGCGTTCGCTTCGGGATCGTTGCACAACCTTCGAACGACCGCCCGCATGCCAAGCCGACGTCGTTGCTGGGAGGTCTGGCCGTGATGGCAGGCCTAATAGCGGCGATCGGATTCGTCGGCGTCCTGTCAGGATTGCCGTACCATAGTCTGCCCTGGCTCGCGGGGTTTGCGGTCGCGATGTGCCTGGTTGGATTGCTCGATGACATCGTCGATCTGAGGCCGCGGAATAAACTGATATTGGAACTGGCTGCGATCTGTATCCTCGGAGGGTGGGGGCCCCAGCTCGACATCCTTCCCTACCAGCCGCTCAACATCGCGCTCACGATTTTCTGGCTGATCACGGCGACCAACGCGTTCAACTTAATCGACGGGATCGACGGCCTTGCGGCGGGAGTCGGAATTGTCGCGGCGTTGAGTATCGCGACCGTCGCGGGGTTGCATCAGCACGAAGGAACGATGCTCGTGGGGCTGGCGCTGGCCGGTGCGCTGGCGGGATTCATGGTTTTCAACTTTCCGCCCGCGTCGATTTTCATGGGTGACGAAGGCGCGCTCGCGGTCGGCCTCGTGCTGGGAGTGCTGTCGATTCAAGCCAGTCACCATGGCGAGGGTTCTCTGCCGGCGCGGCTGGCGATGCCATTGCTGGCGCTCATGGTTCCGCTGCTCGACATCGTGACGGTGACGGTGACGAGGCTGGCGACGGGAAATCCGATATCGAAGCGCGGCCTGGACCATTCGCATCATCGGCTGACGCGGCTGGGCATGTCGACCCGGAGCGCGGCAGCGACGTTGATCGGCCTGCAGGCGATAGCGGGCGGTTGCACGATCGCGCTGACCATAGTCCCGGGTTACGACGCAGTGTTGCTGCTTCCGTTCATGGCGCTGTTCTTTGCGCTGGTGGCATTGTTCCTGATGGATCGATCGTTCGACGGGAAGTCTCCGGGTCAAATCGAAGACCTGTCCGCGATCGCGCGCGTCATCCTGAGCTTCGGGTACAAGCGTCGATTCGTCGAGTTAATTCTGGATGTGGCTCTGGTAGCGGCGGCCTATTTTGGCGCGATGATGGTGCGATTCGACTTCGATTTGAGCATCGCGCAGGTGGACCAAATGCTGATCGGCCTGCCGTGGGTTGTGATGCTTGGTTGCGGCGCGTTCCTGGTGGCAGGCGTTTATCGCGGGATATGGCGCTACACGGGACTGGCGGAGGGTGTGCGCTTCGCTTTGGCGGCGATGATGGCGGGGCTCGCTGTGAAGCTGGCGTCGGCGATACTGCCGATTACAATTTCGCGCGCGACGGTGGTGGTCTTCGTGCTTTTGCTGTTCAATTTCCTGGTCGCAACGCGCTGGTCATTCCATGTTTTCCAGCGAATCGGGCGGTGGCTGGCGCATTCGGCAAGGCGCCTGGTGATCGTAGGGGCAGATGCGCGTGGCGCGGCGGCGGTTCAACACCTGCACTCGACGATCGGAGCCAGTGCGGAACTGCTGGGACTATTGGATGACGACAGTTTCAAGCACGGCAAGCTATTCCACGGCTATCCGGTGCTGGGGTCGCTCGATAATCTAGGCGCGATCATGGCGCGAACGCCGTTCGACGAAATCGTTATTGCGCAGGAGACGCTGTCTACCACGCAACTGGCGGCGCTCGAGTCGTTCACGGTGAGTCATCGGATAACGCTTCGCCGCTTCTGGCTCGGCGTAACCGACATGAGTGCGCCTCCGACGATTTCAGATCGGCAACTCACGACTGCCTGAATCCGGCGAAGCCGAGAGTTTGCGCTTGCTTCATTTTTCGTTGTTTCGCGACATTATGATCCGACGTGGCAGTTACGGTGCGCTGCCGGACGCTGCTGCTGAGCGAACGGTAGGAAGCTTCCTACCGTCGTCGCCGCGAAACTCAGGCCAAATTTGCGCGGCGATACATCGTGACGACCGCGGCTCCGCCAAGCCCGAGATTGTGCTGGAGGGCGACCTTGGCGCCCGATACCTGCCGCTTGCCCGCTTCGCCCCGCAATTGCCAGTTGAGTTCCGCGCACTGCGCCAGGCCAGTTGCGCCCAAGGGATGGCCCTTCGAAATCAGCCCGCCGGATGGATTCACGACCACTTTGCCGCCGTAAGTATTGGCGCCTGCGTCGACAAATTCACCGCCTTTGCCCTCGGGGCATAGCCCTAGCGCCTCATAAGTGATCAGTTCGTTGCACGAGAAGCAGTCGTGGAGTTCGACCACGTCGACGTTCTCGGGCCCTAGACCGCTTTGCTCATAGACCTTATGCGCGGCAGCCTTCGACAGGTCAGAGCCGACCATCTTGATGCAACTACGCTCGGAAAACGTGCTGGCAAAGTCGGTCGCCATCGCCATACCGAGAATCTCGACGGCCTTGTTCTCGAGGCCATGCTTCTTGACGAAGTCGGCGCTAGCCAGAATTGTTGCGCCCGAGCCGTCGGAGGTCGGGCAGCACTGAAGCTTGGTGAGCGGCTCATACACCATCGGCGCGCTGAGGATTCCTTCGAGTGAATACTCATCCTGAAACTGCGAGTAAGGGTTGTTCACCGAATGCTTATGGTTCTTCCATCCGATTTTTGCGAACTGCAACGCGGTCGTGCCGTAGCGCTCCATGTGCTCGCGTCCGGCATTGCCGAACATCTGCGCCGCCGGCGGCGCCGGCGCGAAGCCGCGCAGGTCGGCCATTAGCTGGACGTGCTTGTCCATCGGATTGACGCGGTCCATGTACTTGGCGCCGAGCGAGCCCTTCTCCATCTTCTCGAAGCCGAGCGCCATCACGCAGTCCGCGATGCCGCCCTCGATGAATTGCTTGGCCATGAACAGCGCGGTCGATCCGGTCGAGCAGTTGTTGTTGACGTTGTAGATCGGGATACCGGTCATCCCGAGTCCGTAGAGCGCGCGCTCGCCGCAAGTCGATTCTCCGTAGCAGTAGCCGACCACCGCCTGCTCGACGTTTTCGTAGGCGATCCCGGCGTCCTGCAGAGCCTTGGTGCCGGACTCCTTCGCCATGTCGGGATAATCCCAAGCCCGCGAACCCGGCTTCTCGAACTTGGTCATCCCGACGCCTACGACATATACCTTCCGTCCCATTTTTACTCTCCTTGACGGCCGCACTTGCGCGGCGGCATGATTTCTTCAGTGTCCGCCATTAGCAGGTATTTCCATCGCCGAAGGCGCCGCCGCCGCTACGGGCGTGGCCTCGCCAAAGGGAGTGGATTGAGGCGCCGGCGTCCCGACCGGCTTGGGGAAAGCAGCGACTGCTTCGTGCCCGTATTTCATCGCCTCGAGAGGACGTCCGCTCAGGTTCGCAGTCGCTGGCGCCGGGCTCACGACGAGCGCCTCCGCCACACCTTCATTCTCGAACGGGCGGCGCATGTCCAGCGGCGCCGGCTCGACGACGTGACCGATGTTGACGTCTTGGGCATCGACGCGAATCTTGCTGGCCAGAATGACTCCACGTTCGGCTCGCAGATCGTAAAGTCCCGGCGGCAGATCCGCCGTGAATGAGCCGTCGGGCTTGGTCGGCGCGATGTAGATATCGCTGGTGACGCGGTTCTCATAATGAAGCCAGCGTTGCTCTGCTGGTTTGCCGTTTCGGTACGACATCAAGCCGCTAATGTTCGCCGCGCCCGCAATCCTCGCTCCCGCCGCGATACCCGCGGCGACTGCAACCGATAGAGCTGCCGCCGCTAAATGAAGCTTGCGGCCCGACCTGCGATTGGAAATGTTCTTCACAACGACTCCATGGCAATGTGTCTTGCGCCGGATGAATTGTGGCCGCTGCTGCTAGGCGCTTTTCTTGACCTTGCCGGCGCGGATACATCGCGTGCAGGCCAGGATTCGGCGCACGTTGCCGTTAATCTCGGCGCGCACTTCCTGCAGGTTGGGATTCCAGCGCCGCTTGGTCTTGTTGTTGGCGTGGCTGACGTTGTTGCCGACTGACGGCTGCTTCTTGCAGTATGCGCAATGTCTCATGAGTCTTCCGTTCGAACCTGTATAATCCTGCTAGGGTAGCCCGACCTGCGGCCGCGTGAAAGAGGGTGAATACTTCGCCTTGAGCAGCGCCTCGCCGACCGCTTCTCCCGTCAGCACCGCGCCCGCGTCGCATCCGCACTTGAGGCTCATCAACCACGCGCTGCGCCCGAGTGCGCCCGCATAGCTGTCGAGCTGGTTCTTGAGCCCCTGTGGCGCGCCCTTGTCCTCGACCGTCACGTCCCTGGCGCTGACGATCACTTCGTTGGGAATCGAGCCGGTCTGCTCGCTGAAGAGCTGCTTGATCATCGCGACGAACGCCGCATGATCGAGCGCGGGCACGTCGCTCCTGATGACGCCGTCGTAAATCGATTCGGCGTGACGATCGGGCACACCCGCAAGCACCCGCCGAATCGAATCCGCGCGCGAGTTCTCGGCCGACGGCGCCTTCTCATAGTCGGCCAGCATGATGCGCGCCTCGCCTGCGTTTCCGCCCGCCATCGCTCCGAGCGTTCGTCCCAGCAGCGCATTGGCCGCACTGCGCCGCAACTGGCCCTGCGCGTTCGCGATCATCCGCTGAACTTCGGGGTTGTTGATTCCCGCCGATTTGAAGACCAGCATCGCGTCCTCGCCGTCGCCGCGATCGAGCAGATTTTTCGCCGTGTCGAGCGGATTGAGCGGACCGGTGTCGCGGATCGACGCGGTCTGCAGATAGAGCTTGGTCGCCGCGACCAGCTTCGCCTCGACGCGCGTCTCCACCGCCTCGAACGCCTGCCACTGATCACTCGAAATGAGTTTCTTGCCGGTGGCGCGCTCGGCGAACAACTGCGCCGGTATCGCGAGAATAGCGGCGGCGCCGCCTATCACCGGCTCGCTGTCGGTGAAGGTGAAGCGATGGCGGTCCTCCGCCAGTGTGGAAAGATTGAGCGTCCAGATTTCGTAAGCGCCGGTGAATCGCGCTTCGTTCGAGTCGCGCTGCGATTGAAAGGACTCGGTCGGCAGGCTTACCACCATCACCGCGTCGATCCGATCGTCCGCCTCGCCTGCGACGAATCGCTTGACGCAGGCATCGATCCCGCCAGGCGGCTGAATCGGCGCCACCTTCACGTTCGGCAGCGCGCCGACAATGCTGTCGATATCGGCCTCGGTCTGGGGCGAGATCGGTCCATTCACGCCGACCCCGATCTTTATCGGCGCCGCAATCGCGACTTCCGCGGCTGCGGCCACGATGATTGCCGCGCCGACCAGCATTGCCGTAATTTTTCTCATCGCTGGAGTGCTCAGGCGAGTTCGCCGGGCCGAAAGCTTTTCAAAACCCGCCGCGATCTTCAACCCGTGCAATAGCCATCCCCCGGTTTTGACGCCGGATCGGCGAGTTGCTTGAGTATCCGGTCCGAAAGCTGCAATGTCTAGTAATGTCTAGTTAGGTTGCGCCGGAGATTTCTTTGAACGGGCTCCGGCGCCGCGGACCCCGATGCCCGAGCACATAGTTCACATATTGCCCGAGCAAGTCGCCAGCCAGATTGCGGCGGGCGAAGTCGTCGAGCGGCCGGCCTCTGCCGTCAAGGAGCTGATCGAGAACTCCCTCGACGCGGGCGCTCGCTCGGTAAGTGTCGAGATCCTGGGCGGCGGCTCGGCGCTGATCGCGGTCGCCGACGACGGCTCCGGCATGACGCGCGCCGATGCGATCCTTTCGCTCCGGCGTCATGCAACTTCCAAGATTCGAAGCGCCGCCGACTTGAGCGCGATTCGCACGCTCGGGTTTCGCGGCGAGGCGCTCGCCTCGATCGCCAGCGTGTCGCATCTTCGGATGCAAACGCGTCGCGCCGCCGACGATCACGGCGTCGAGGTCGCAGCCGAGGCCGGCAACATCGAGGATACGCGGACGTGCGCGATGGCGGCGGGAACCCGAATCGAAGTCCGCCAGCTATTCTTCAACACCCCGGCGCGGCGCAAGTTCTTGAAGACACTGGCGACCGAGCAGGGCGCCATCGCCGAGGCCTTTCAGCGCATCGCGCTTGCCAGTCATCACATCGCGTTTCGCCTGACCGCCGACGGTCGCGCGATCTTCGATTTGCCGCGCGCCAACTCGGCGCTCGAACGATTCCGCCAGGTGTTCGGTCCCAAGATCGCGTCCCGGATGCTTGCGTTCGACCTCGATCGCCCCGGGATTCGCGCGCAAGGACTTGCTGCAACCAGCCAGGAGTCGTTTGCCACCGGCCGGATGATCTTCACCTTCGTCAACGGCCGCTCGGTTCGCGATCGAATGTTGATTCACGCAATCGAGCAAGCCTACCAGACGCTGATCCCGCGCGGTCGCCATCCGGCGGCGTTGCTGTTCGTCGATATGCGGCACGAAGATGTTGACGTGAACGTGCATCCGATGAAGACCGAGGTGCGATTTCGCAATGGCGGCGCGGTTTTCGACGTCGTTTATCACGCGATCCGCGACCGATTGGCGGATCAGACCGAAAATGCGCCCGTCGCAACTTTAGTTGACACGTCGGCGGCGGCCTCCGAAGCGCCGACGCCTTCCACCGATGACGCCGCGATGGGACTCATCACGACGGCGTCGATGGGCGACGATGCTCGCGCGGGCCAATCGGCCGCCGCCTCCGGCGATTCGGTTCCGAATCCGCGCGGCGACGCGCCGCTGCGGCTGGTGCCCGATGCGCCCAATCAGGCGGCGTTTCAGCGCCCGCTCAGCCTCGCCTACGATCGCGATGCGCGCGGCGGCGACGCGGCGGTGGCGCCGCATCCACCGGCGCCAATCCCGATGTACTCGAAACTCAGGGTGATCGGACAAATCTTCGCGGGGTACATCGCGCTCGAGACCGAGGAGGGGTTGCTCCTGATCGATCAGCACGCGGCGCACGAGCGCGTTACATTCGAAAAGCTGCGCCGCGAACTCCGCGACGGTGGAATTCGCACGCAGGCGATGCTCGCGCCGGTGTCGGTCGAGCTGAATCCCGCGCGCGCGTCGCAGGTTCATGGCGCGTTAAGCGAGCTTCGCGCGATGGGCTTCGATGTCGAGCCGTTCGGGCCGACGACGCTGCTGCTCAAGGGTGCGCCGGCGGTGTTCGGGCCGGAAGGCGGCGCGAAACTGCTTGCCGACATGATTGAGAGTATGGGCGATGGCGGCTTTCGCGGCGGCGGCGAGGCCGCGTTCGAGAATTGGCTCAAGCAACTCGCGTGTCACGGCTCGGTTCGAGTCGGGCGAGTGCTCGAGCTGGCGGAAATCCATTCGCTGCTGGCGGAACTGGATCGCACCGAGTTCAAGACCAACTGCCCGCACGGGCGCCCGGTGCATATTCAGTTCGGGCGCGGACAAATCGAACGAATGTTTCGCCGATGAGTGTCTTGCCGGAAACAACGGCGGCGGGAGTCGCAGCGCGGACGCATCCGGCGCGGATACCGGTCGGCTTTATTGTCGGGCCGACCGGAGCGGGCAAGAGCGCGCTGGCGATGGAAGTGGCGGAGCGCTCGAACTGCGAAATAATCAACGCCGACTCGCGGCAGTTTTATCGCGGGATGGATCTCGGCACGGCGAAGCCGCCGGCGGAGGACCGCCGGCGCGTGCCGCATCATCTTATAGACGTGCGCAGTCCCGACGAGTCGCTCGACGTGGCGGAGTTCGCGCAAATTGCGCGCGCGGCTATCGAGGAGATCGCGGCGCGGGGGCGAAATCCACTGGTGGTCGGCGGCAGCGGGCTTTATTTGCGCGTGATCCGCGGCGGAATCTTTCGCGGGCCGGCCGCGTCGGCGGAAATTCGAGACCGATTGGCGAAAATCGCGGCACAGCGCGGCATCGCGCATCTGCATCGGCAGTTGCGCGAGATCGATCCCGAGGCGGCGAATCGAATCGGCGTCAACGACCTGTACAGAATCGTGCGCGCTATCGAAGTCTTTGAATTAACCGGCGAAAACATTTCGGCGCATCAGCGGCGCCATCGGTTCGCCGACAATGGCTACGACACTTTGACGGTGGGAGTCGAAGTCGAACGTAAAAAGCTCTACGAGGCGATCGACCGGCGCTTCGACGCGATGATCGCGGCCGGGCTGGTCGGGGAAGTGCGCGCGCTGATCGAGGCGGGATACTCGCCGGAAAAGCCGCCGCTGAGTACGATTGGGTACAAGCAGATCGCGTCGCATCTGCGCGGCGAGATCGCGCTGGCCGATGCGATAGCTCTGGCCAAGCAGGAATCGCGGCGGCTGGCCAAGCGCCAAATCACATGGTTTCGCCGCGAGCCGGAGATCGTGTGGCTTGACCCGGAGCGCCGCGCTCAGGATGCTTTTGCATTGTTCGAGAAATTTTTTTCTTTGCATGAGCAGGCGTGAACCAGATTGAAAGGCAATTCGAACGGACATAAGGCGCGCGGCGCGAAAAGTCGCGCGATTGACATCGCGACAGCCCAGCCGCCGGGGCCGGAGCCGCCGAGCGCGATCGAGCGGGTGCGCCTGGCGCGGCATCCCAGTCGGCCGCAGACGCTCGATTACATCGACTTGCTGATGCGCGACTTTATCGAGATACACGGGGACCGGCGCTTCGCCGACGACGCTGCGATCGTGGCGGGGCTCGCCTATTTCGGACGCCGGGCGGTCGCCGTCGTGGGTCATCAGCGGGGCCGCTCGACCACCGAGAGAATCAAGCGCAATTTCGGCAAGCCGCTGCCCGAGGGCTATCGCAAGGCGGCGCGAGTTTATGAGCTGGCAGAGCGGTTTGGGCTGCCGATAATCACGCTGATCGACACGCAGGGCGGTGAGTCCGGGGTTGGCGCGGAGGAGCGCGGGCAGATCGAGGCGATCGCGCGCAACCTCGATCTGATGGCGCGGCTGACTGTCCCCACCGTCGCGTGCGTGATAGGCGAGGGCGGCTCGGGAGGCGCGCTGGCGCTCGGAGTGGCCAACGTGGTGCTGATGCAGGAGAACGCGTGCTACTCGGTGATCACGCCGGAAGGATGCGCGGCGATTTTGTGGCGTGCGGGGGGCGAGGAGAATGTTGCGGCGGCGGCCGCGGCGTTGAAGTTGTCGGCGCCCGATTTGCTGGAGCTGGGATTGATCGACGAGATTGTGCCGGAGCCCGCCGGCGGAGCTCATACCGCGCCCGCCGAAGCGGCGCATCTGGTCGGTGCGGCGCTCGCGCGGCATCTGGAGCGCCTGGTCAAGCTGAAGCCGGGGGAGTTGCGCAAAGCGCGCGAGCGGAAGTTCGCCGCGATGGGATCGCGGTATCTGACACGCGTGAGCGCGGAGAGCGATCGTTCGATCGATTAGCAGGGGTGACCCCTGCACCCAATGCTAAGAAAAGATGCAGGCTGCGTCTGAATCGAATCGCGGGAGGTCGAGCATGGACACGCAGAGCAAGCACGCGAGAATCATTCCGGCAATGCGGTATCGAAATGCGCCGGCGGCCATCGAATGGCTGTGCAAGGCGTTCGGGTTTGAGAAACATCTCGTCGTACCCGGACAAGACGGCAGGATCGATCACGCCCAGCTTACCTTTGACAATGGAATGATCATGCTGTCGTCGGTCGGGGGCGGCACGTTCGGCCGCCTGATGAAACATCCGGACGAAATCGGAGGCGCCGAGACGCAATGCGCTTACGTCGTCGTCCCCGATTGCGACGCGCATTACGCGCGGGCCAAGGCCGCTGGCGCCACGATGCTGAGAGATGTCCAGGATGAGGACTATGGCGGCAGAGGCTATACCTGCCGTGATTTGGAGGGCCATATCTGGAGTTTTGGAAGCTACGATCCGTGGCAACCTAGCCGCTAACTCCTTCCCTCGGTGTTACAGACACGCGGGAAGGGTCCATTTATGACACAAAGAACGCGCCAGCGTCGCGCGCGTTAGCGGCGGGCGCGGCGTTCGCGCACGGCCTTTGCCACTCGCTCGCCGTAGTCGGGGTCTGCGCTGCGAAAATAGCCGATCGACCGTTCGATGATGCCGTCGCGGCTTACCTGGGCTAGCCCCGCCGCGATATTTGCGGCCAGCCGCTCCTTCGCCGCCTCGTCCATCACGCGGTAGAGCGCGCCCGCCTGGACGAAGTCGTTGTCCTCCCGATGACGCTCCTGCGCCTGCGCGCCCGTGAAGCCATTCACCTCGATCGGCGCCCAAAGCGGCTGGTTACTTTGCACGGGGCCGTCGAAGCTGTTCGGCTCGTAATTTTTCGCGCGCCCACTGTTGCCGTCAAACCGCATCGAGCCGTCGCGCAAGTAGTTAGCCGCCTTGGCCGCGTGCGGACAGTTGATCGGCAACTGCGTGTGGTTGGCGCCCAGGCGATAACGATGGGTATCGCCGTACGCGAAAAGACGTCCCTGCAGCATCTTGTCCGGCGAAGGTCCGATGCCCGGCACGAAATTGGCCGGATTGAACGCCGCCTGTTCCACCTCGGCGAAATAGTTCTCGGGATTTCGATTGAGGACCATCTTACCTACCGGAATCAACGGGTAGTCCTTGTACGGCCAGACCTTGGTCAGGTCGAACGGATTGAAGCGATAAGCGGCGGCGTCCGCGACCGGCATGATCTGCATCTTGAGCGTCCATGACGGATACTCGCCGCGTTCGATCGCTCTGAGCAGATCGCGCTGATGGTGGTCGGCGTCCTGGCCGGCGATGCGCGCGGCCTCCTCGGAGGTCAGGCACTTTATGCCCTGGTCGGTCTTGAAATGATACTTGACCCAGAAGAGCTCGCCCCGCGAATTCATCCACTGGTAGGTGTGCGAGCTGAAGCCGTCCATGTGCCGATAGCTGGCCGGGATGCCACGGTCGCCGAACAGCCATGTGAATTGATGCGTGGCCTCGGGGCTGAGCGAGAAGAAATCCCAGACGTTATCCGGCTCTTGGATGTTGGTGTATGGGTCGCGCTTCTGGGAGTGGATGAAGTCGGGGAACTTGAGCGGATCGCGAAGGAAAAAGACCGGCGTGTTGTTGCCGACGAGGTCATAGTTGCCCTCCTCGGTGTAAAACTTGATCGCGAAGCCGCGCGGATCGCGCGCCGTATCGGCCGAGCCCTTCTCGCCGGCCACGGTCGAGAGGCGGATGAAGACCTCGGTGCGTTTGCCCGCGGGCTGGAGAAATTTCGCCTTGGTCCATCGCGATACGTCCGCGGTGACCTCGAAATAACCGTGAGCCCCCGAACCCTTGGCGTGGACCACGCGTTCGGGGATGCGTTCGCGGTCGAAGTGGGCGAGCTTTTCGATCAGTTGATTGTCTTCCAGCAGGACAGGACCGCCCGAGCCCGCGGTTCGTGAATTTTGATTGTCGGCTACAGGAGCGCCGCTTTCGGTCGTCAGCAGGTTGCGCGAATTCGTCGGCATTGTTTGTCCTTTTCTGTCTTTAACATGTTCCGGCTAATATATCGGTGCATCAGGTATTAGATTCTCTCATATCGCGCCGTGAAGCAACGCGCTCAAGGCGGGGCCGCATCGACTCAGAAACGGCGCGAGCTACTGGGAGCCGCAGAGGGTTCCGTTGATGTCGCATTGGGGCTTGATGCCGCGATCGCGCTGCTGTTGGTCCAGTGCAAAGATCGCCTTATTGGTCTTCGCGCTCGGGTCGCATTCGCATAGCTGGCTCGCGCAGCAACTACATTGAGCGGCAGTTTCGGCTTTGACTATTTCCGAAATGTCGCATCCCGCCAGCCCCGAGCATGCGGTGCTCACCAAGTCCCTGTCGTTGCATTCGTCAGTGCATAGCGTGGCGTCGCAGGTGAAACCCGCCTGAGCCCCTTTCGGTTGCAGGCAACTGTGGTACTCGTCGCAGACCTTGGCGCAGTCAACGCCGCTGTCGGGCGGCAGTATCGTGACGCCGGGCACATACAGCGGGCATCCGAGTCCGCCGGGCGCGTCCGGCAGGCATGCTCCCGGACTGGGAACGGCGGCAGGAGCAGCATCGCGCGCATCCGCGGCGAGGGCGGGCGTGACGGGCGTGGCCGTTGGCGTCGCGGCGGGCGCATAAGCGGCCGACCATACGAGGTCATCGCCGAGCGTGCACGCCTGGTCATTCTGGCCGACCTGATAAGGACCGTTGAAGACCGGACAAGAGCATTTGACAATCCCCGCCTGGCCAGTTGTGAAACACGGCGCCGTCATGCATCCGGCGTACGGCGCATTCGAGCAATTGGTCTGGCCGATTCCGTTCTCGGGGACACAATCGAAGCTGAAGGTGGAGTATATGCTCGACCCGGGAATCAAATTCCCCTGATTGACGTTCGCGCATACCGGGGCCGAGTTGAGCGTCGCGCAGAGGCTGCCGTCGGCGCCGCATTGAGCGATGGTGTTCTCATATACCGCGTGGTTCAGGATGGCGTTGATGTCCACGAAGTACACGCCGTAGGGAATGTCGAAGCATTGGCAGTTGGCGTAGTTGCCGTCGGCGGTCAATGTGCAGGACAGGTCTTCGGAACCGGAGCTTGGTCCCGAGTAATAGCAGAGCGCGAAGGGTCCCCCTCTGCACGGCACGAAATTGCTCGACGCCAGAGTGATGTCGGCGTAGGCGGGGCCGAAGCTGGTCGTCCAGTTGGAGGGGTTGCTCCAGAACGCATGCGAATTGGGGACAAAGTGAACGATTCCCGGTGCCGTTGCCGGCGTTGCCTGCGATCCTCCGCTGCCGTTGCATCCCGCCGCCGGGATCATCACAAGTACAAGGAGAAGAGCTGGGGAATAACGTTTCATGCATCAGATAGTTTGCAATCGGCAACTACGAGTCAAGGCAGGGGTGACCCCTGCGCCCAATGTTAAGACCGCGCTCCGTTGTCGCGCGCGGCCCCTGCCGCGGGCGCGGGTGAGCCCTGCACCCAGTGAAAAGTGAAAAGTGAAAAGTGAAGATGCGGGCTTCGCCCTGTTAGAAGGGTAAGGGGGAAGAGGTTGTTCTCCGTCCGAGATACCTCGCCCGTTCAGTTACGGGAGAGGTAAAAAGTGGGGGTCCTCGGCTTCGCGCGGGATGACGGCGAGGAGGGATGGGACGCGAGAGGAACTTGGAATTCGGACCCTCACCCGACGCTCGACGACTCGCGTCGGCCTCTCGCTGTCAGGGCGAGGCAAGAATTCACAGAATAGCCAGCAAAGTTCAGGGCCGAGCAGTTCAGCCTTACGTGATGTCACAGACTGGGCCAAAATCCACCAGCGCTACGTCGAGGAGAGAATGTGTCTAATGCCCGTTAGACTACTGCCTGTGTCGATCCTGCTACCATTCTGGTAGGGTTGTGCCAGCGCTGGCACGCTGGGTGGCAGGCACGCTTGGAAACCGCTAAAATCAGAGATTGGGTTGGCTTGACACCGCCAACGGTATTTATGATATGTTGCGCCAACGTCACTATAACGCCGGTGACGGGTACTAACGGTTACGCCGCTTTCAGCCAGACTAGGAAGGAAATTCCATCATGGAGCGTGTACGCGCCCCTGCGGTTTTAGGTAAGAGAGTTCTGAGCACAAGCACGATGATTCTGCTGGCCGCAGCCATCGCGACGTTCGCGTGGTCAGGCATGGCGGCGGCAGAGTCCGAAGAGGCCGGGACGGAGTTGCAGAATTATTTCAGCAACGCCAACACCACCGGCGGACAGGCCTACGTCAATATCATTGCTCCCCTCGAGGGAGATCCAACGGCCACGGCCCCCTACGCGATAGCGGGCGAAACTTGCGCGATGATCTACGTCTTCAATACCGAGCAGGCGATGCAGGCCTGCTGCGGATGCCCGCAGAATTATTTCAGCAACGCCAACGGAGGGTATGGACCTTCAACCCTTACGTCATAAAATTATGCTCACAACTGAAATCGCCTATCTTGGTCCTCAAGGGACGTTCGCTCATTTGGTGGCCGAAAAACGTTACCGAGGACGGACCCTGATTCCTCAAAACTCGATCGATGATGTGTTCCGATACGTCCAAGCTGATCCTGGGCGAAAGGGAATTGTCCCCATTGAGAACTCTTCCGGAGGAACGATTTACGAGACCGTTGATCACCTCATAGATCGGTCGTGCACTCTGTCCATTCAGGAGGAGTTGTCGATTAAGGTCAGGCTTGCCCTGCTCGGCCACAAACGAGAGAGCGTTCGGGTTTTGTATTCTCACTTCGCGCCTTTTCATCACTGCGACGGATGGATCAAGGAAAACTTCCCGGATGTGGAGCGTCGAGAAACAAAAAGCACAGCAGAAGCCGCAAAGCTTGCCTCATCCGAGAATAATGCCGCCGCCCTCGGGACGCGCGATGCTGCGCATGTGTACAATTTGGATATCCTGCATTTTCCAGTAACCGAAGATGTACCTAACGTCACTCAATTCTTCTCGTTGGGGCATAAGACAGTCGATCCGCGATTGTGCAAAAAAACAAGTATTGTTGCATCACTGCGCAACGCCCCTGGTAGCCTGGTCGCGTTTTTAGAACCGTTCTCCAAGGCGGGCGTCAACCTCACAAGGATCGTGTCTCGTCCAGTTGCCGGGCATCCGAACACGTATGTTTTTTTTGTGGACATTGCGGGCACCGTGAACGATCCGACTATAAAACGGGCACTTACTTCCGCTGGCAAGGTATCACGGTATATCCGGGTTGTCGGGACATATCCGATTCATCCCAGCTACACGTCATAATTTCTGGTAGCGCTATCACGAGGTGCAAAAGCGCTTTGTCCTCCTCTTCGGGCGGGGCGTTGCCGCGAACGAGCGCGCGGGGAGCCAGTGCCGCATCGAATTCGCTCACACAGTAGCGCCGCGTGAAATAGGTCTCGTCGGCAAAGACGACCACAACATTCGCGGCTAGCAGCGCCTCGGCAATTTCGGTGGGAAATTGATCGAGGGGTTCAATGTCATTCAGATCCAAAAAGGCTGGCACACCGGCCCCGTAGAGTTCCCCGTGCAACGCCTCGGCATAGACTCGGCTCGTCTTGCGCGCGTATGAGATGAAGATAGGATGATCGGCCATGGAACCCCCCGGGCGGCGTCGGCCTCTCCCTGTCAGGGCGAGGCAGGTAAAGAATGCGGACGCGGAATCCTGAATCGCGCGGCAGGGGTGACCCCTGGCCGTGGCGACGGCAGCGCAGTATTAAGCCGTTGGCAGGGGCCGCGCCCGCCAACGGCGGGCGGCCTTAACACTGGGTGCAGGGGTCACCCCTGTGCGTTGAAAAGGGGCGGGCAGTAGGGTAGCCATTCTGGTTCGATGTCGTCACGGACAGCCAGGAAGCCGACCGCGGCCGGCGCCGCCGCGGAGCCGCCGTCCATAGAGACTCTGCGCGCGCGGATGGACGAGATAAACCTCAAGATCCTGCGGCTGGTGTCGTTGCGGGCCAGCCTCGCGGTGGAGATCGGCCGGCTCAAGCACAATAACGGCGGCGAGGTTTATCAGCCGGTGCGCGAGCTCGCGATTATCGAAAAGATGATCGCCGAAAACCAGGGGCCGCTCACCGACGAGCAGGTCAAGCGAATTTATGTCGAGATAATTTCGGCCTGCCGCGCGCTCGAGCACGAGCCGCGGGTGGCCTTCCTCGGCCCGGAGCATACCTACTCGCACGAGGCGGCGCGGATGCGGTTTGGATCGAGCGTGGAGCTGATGCCGCTGGAGTCGTTCGCGGCGGTGTTCCAGGCGATCGAGAACGGACGCGCGGATTTCGGCGTGGTGCCGGTGGAGAACTCGACCGAAGGATCGGTGACGCTGACGCTCGATCTGCTGATCGACACGGCGCTGGTGATAATCGGCGAAATCCTGCTGCCGGTGCGGCCCTCAATAATGTCGCTCAGCGGCAAGCGCGAAGCAGTAACCAGGATAATTGCGCATCAGCAGTTGCTCGCGCAGTGCCGCGGCTACCTGAGCGCGAATTTCCCCAATTGCGAGACCGAGGCGGTCGCGTCGAACGGGCTGGCGGCCCAGCGCGCGGCGGCTGACGGGTCGCTCGCGGCGATCGCGTCGGCGGCGGCGGGCGAGGCGTACGGGCTCAGGACGATTGCGTCGAACGTGCAGGACCTTGCGACCAACATGACGCGATTTATCGTGATGGGGACGCGGCCGGTGGAGCGGTCGGGGCCGGGGCGTGCGGACAAGACGACGCTGCTGTTCGCGGTTGCGGACCGGGTGGGCACGCTCAACCAGGCGCTGAACCTGTTTGCGCGCAACGCGATCAATATATCGAAGATCGAATCGCGTCCGATCCGGGCGCGGCCGTGGGAGTACCTGTTCTTCGTTGACGTCATGGGGCATCGTGACGACCCCAAGCTGGCCCGCGCGATCAAGTCGCTGGAGCGCAAGGCCCTATTCTTGAAGGTCTTAGGATCGTATCCTGAAGGCAGGTCGGCCGCTGCCTGAGCCGGGCAGCCGGGAAAGCGCTTTTACTTTTTCACTTTCCAATCTTTTCACCGCCGTTCACCTACTTTGATAAAAGCTCAAGATCTCGTACATCCATCGGTCGCCGCGCTTGCTCCTTACGAGCCGGGCAAGCCGATTGAGGAGCTGCAACGCGAACTCGGAATCGACGATCCGGTAAAGCTGGCGTCGAACGAGAATCCGCTGGGGCCGTCGCCGCGCGCGATAGAGGCGATCAAGGCGGCGCTGCCGGAGCTGAATCGCTATCCCGACGGCGCGAGCTACGAGCTGCGGCGCAAAATCGCGGCGTATCACAAGATTGGAGTGGAGCGGGTATTCGCGGCGTCGGGATCGGTCGAGGTGCTCAACCTGCTCGCGTTTCTTTATCTGCGGCCGGGACTGAACTCGGTTTACTCGGAGCATTCGTTCGCTATTTATCCGCTGGCGACGGCGGCCGCCGGCGGGGCGCATCGCGTGGCCAGGACCATCGACGGATTCTCGCACGACCTCGAGGCGATGGCGGCGGCGATCGACGGCAACACGCGAATAGTTTTTCTCGGCAATCCGAACAATCCGACCGGCACGATTTACCGGCGCGCGGAATGGAAGCGGTTTTTGGAGCGCGTTCCGGAAAACGTGGTGATCGTCGCCGACGAGGCGTACTTCGAATTCGTGCGCGACCCGCATTATCCCGACTCGATGGAGAACCACGACGATCACCGGCTGATAATCACGCTCCGGACGTTCTCGAAAATTTTCGGGCTGGCGGGAATCCGGGTCGGATACGCGGTGGCGCGGCCCGACATGATCCAGATGTTGCATAACGTGCGCCAGCCGTTCAACGTGACGTCGCTTGCGCAGGTGGCGGCGATCGCGGGGATGGACGACCGGGCGCATATCGCCAGAACGCTGCAAGTCAACGCGGAGGGGATGGATTACCTGGAGGGCGAGTTTCGGCGGCTCAAGGCGCCGTTCGTGCCGAGTCACGCGAATTTCTTCCTGGTCGAGGTGGGAGACGGGCGCGCAGTGTACGAAAAGCTGCTGCGCAAGGGCGTGATCGTGCGCGCGATGAATGGTTACGGGTATCCGCGCCACGTGCGAATCAGCGTTGGGCTGCCGGAGGAGAATCGGCGGCTGGTGGCGGCGCTCGGCGAAGTGATGGGCGGGCAGTCGTGAAGAATCTAAATCCAGACTGGATCGCGCGTGCGTTGATTGTCGCCATGTTCGCGGCCGCGATATGGTCGTGGCCGACGGCGCCGGCGCGGATTCCGATCCACTGGAGCCTCGCGGGGCAGATCGACGGCTACGGGTCGAAATTCGTCGGGCTGCTGCTGACGCCGATCGTCGCGCTGGCGGGGTACGCGCTTATCGGGCTGACGGCGGTGGTCCGGCCCGGGCAATTCGAAGGGCGGGTGATGAGTGCGCTATCGTGGTTCAGGCTCGCGTATGTGATCGTGATGGCGGGAGCCTTCGGCGTGATCGTCGCCGATGCTCGCGGCGCGAATCTCAACATGAATTACGTAATGCTTCCCGTGCTCGCACTTATGATGATCGCGAGCGCCAACCTGCTGGTGCAATTGAGCCGGCTCAAAATGTCGAAGACGGCGCCGCCGGGCGGCGGAGTCCAAGCGTGATGGCGCAGCTATTTCGGCAAATGACCGTGTGCGGAGTGGGCCTGATTGGAGGCTCGCTCGCGTCGATCGCGCGGCACGCGGGCCTGGTGGGCAAAGTGGTCGGGCTGGGACGGACGCAGGCGAACCTGGACGTTGCGGTCGAGCGCGGGATGATCGACGTCGCGAGCAGGGACCCGGTCGAGGCGGCGCGCGGTGCGGACCTGATCGTGCTGGCGGTGCCGATACTGACGATGCGATCGACGCTGGAAAAAATGATCGAACACACGGCGCCGGACGCGGTGGTGACCGACGTCGGCAGCGTGAAGGGATACGTGGTGCGCGAGCTGGAGCCGCTGATCACGGGAAAGAGATCGCTCGTCGCGGCGCATCCGGTGGCCGGCAAGGAAACGACGGGCGCGGCGGCGGCGGACCCGGCACTGTTCAGGGACCGGCGCGTGATAATCACGCCGTCGGCGAAGAGCACGCCCGCGGCGATCGAAAAAATCGAGCAGCTATGGGACGAGACCGGCGCGTGCGTCGAGATGATGGACGCTCGGACGCACGACGAGATCCTTGCGCGCTCGAGTCATCTGCCGCAGATAGTATCGAGCGTGCTGGCGGCCTCGCTGGCGGGCGAGAAGGTCGGGGACAAGCTGGCGGCGGAATACGGCGCGGGGGGACTGCGCGATACGACGCGGCTGGCGGGGTCGTCGTGGGAAGTATGGCGCGACATTTTTGTGACGAATCGCGAGGCGATCGCGGCGGCGCTGAAACTCTACGGCGGGACGTTCGCGGAGTTTGAGGCTCTGGTCGAGGCCGGCGACATGGAAGGAGTCGAGAAGATTTTCAATCGCGGCAGGGCGATGCGGGAAGAGATCAGGTGAATCCGAAGCGGCCAATAATTGCGATCGACGGGCCGGTCGGAGCGGGAAAATCCGTGGCGGCGCGCGCGCTCGCGCGCGAGCTTGGGTTCTCGTACCTGAACACGGGCGCGATGTATCGCGCGGTCGCTTTAGCGGCGCGCGCGGCGGGAGTCGGCCCGGACGACGCAAACGTCGAAGCGCTTCTCAGGCCGGTGCTGGTGGCGATAAAGATCAAGTTCGATGGCGACAAGATAATGCTCAACGGCCGCGACGTGAGCGCGTCGGTAGGCGAGCCGGAAATCGGCGACCTGGCGTCGCGGTTCTCGGCGCTCGGCGCGGTGCGCGCGCGGATGCGCGAGTTGCAGCGCGCGGCGGGTGCGGACGGGGCAGTGGTGATGGAAGGACGCGATATCGGCACGGCGATCTTTCCCGACGCCGAGTTCAAGTTCTTTCTCGATGCGGACGTGAAGACGCGAGCGCATCGCAGATTTGAAGAACTCAAGGGCAAGGGCGCGTCGATCACGGAGCCTGAAGTGCTCGAACAGCTGCTCGAGCGCGACCGCCGCGACCGCGGGCGCGAGCTGGCGCCGCTCAAGCGCGCGGACGATGCGATGCTGATCGATTCAACGAAACTTTCAATCGACGCGGTGGTCGCGGCGATGAAGGCGCAGATTAACGCTCGAATCAACGCCGGCAAGGACTTGAAACGAGCGTAGCCCGGTTGTAAGGATTGCACAGCCCCGAAGTCCCGGAAGGTCCCACTAAATGGAGAAAGCGTTGCCTGAACAGATGAGCGGAGGAGAAAATGACTTTGAGTCGTTGATGGAAGAGAGTTTAAAGGCTCCCCGTCCCGGCGATGTGCTGGTTGGAAGAGTGCTTCTGATCACGCGCGACAGCGTCATCATCGACATCAACTACAAGTGCGAAGGGCAGGTCCCCCTCGCCGAATTCCTTGACCATGAGGGCCATCCGACGGTCAGGGAGGGCGACGAGGTTGACGTGTATTTCGAAGGCGCCGAGACCGAAAACGGCACGGTGATGCTTTCGCACGCGAAGGCCGAGAAGTTCAAAGTCTGGCGCGAACTCGACAAGGCGTTTCAGTCGGAGACGCCGGTCGAGGGCGTGGTGCTCGGCAAAGTCAAAGGCGGACTGAAAGTCGATATCGGGGTGCCGGCGTTCCTGCCGGGATCGCATGTCGATATTCGTCCGGCGCGCAATCTGGACAGATACGTGGGACAGCGCGGCCGCTTCCGAATCCTGAAGTTCAATCGCGCGCGCGGCAACGTGGTGGTCTCGCGGCGCAGCGTGCTCGAGCGCGAGCGCGCATCGCTCAAGGAACAGACGCTCAAGGTGCTCGAAGAGGGCGTGATCCTCGAAGGCACCGTGAAGAATATTACCGACTACGGCGCGTTCATCGACTTGGGCGGAATCGACGGGCTGCTGCATATCACGGACATGGCATGGGGCCGATTGCAGCATCCGTCGGAAGTATTGAAGGTCGGGGACAAGGTCAAGGTCGTCGTACTGAAATACGACGCCGAACGCGAGCGGGTGTCGCTGGGAATGAAGCAGATCATGCCCGACCCGTGGACCAAGGTGGCGGAAGCGTATCCGCCGGGCACGCGAATCAAGGGCAAGGTCGTCAGCGTGACCGACTACGGCGCGTTCGTGGAGATCGAAAAGGGCGTCGAGGGTTTGATCCACGTCTCGGAGATGAGCTGGAGCAAGCGTGCGGTTCATCCGTCGAAGGTCGTGAATTCAGGCGACCTAGTGGAAGTGCAGGTGCTCGGGGTTGACGAGGCGAATCGAAGAATTTCGCTCGGACTCAAGCAGACCGAGGCGAATCCGTGGGAAGAACTCGGGCAGAAGCATCCGATTGGCAGCCGGGTCAAGGGCAAGGTCAAGTCGATCACGGACTTTGGAGTGTTCGTCGAGATCGAGCCGGGGATCGACGGGCTCGTGCACATTTCGGACTTGTCGTGGACCAAGAAGATTCGGCATCCGAGCGAAGTGTGCAAGAAGGGCGACGAGCTGGAGGCGACGGTGCTCGGAATCGACGTCGAGAACGAGCGCGTGAGCCTGGGCGTCAAGCAGCTTTCGACCGACCCGTGGGATACGGTGGCGGAGCGTTACCCGCTGAACACGCGAATTCATGGCAAGGTCAGTTCGGTGGCGGACTTCGGCGTGTTCGTGGAGATCGAGGAAGGAATCGAAGGGCTGATCCATATCTCGCAGCTCAGCAACGAGCGAGTGGACAAGCCGTCGTCGCTGTACAAGGTCGATGACGAGCTGGAGGCGCTGGTCGTGCAAGTCGACCCGAAGGAGCGCCGGATAGGGCTGTCTATCAAGGCGCTCAAGCAGCACGAAGAGCGCGAGGAAATGCAGGCCTACCTCAAGCGCGAGCATGAGGCGGCGCGGTTCTCGATGGAAGATATCCTGAACGAGGAGCTCAAGCTCGATCGCGATGACGGCGAACGGCGCGCGGCGCGCGGCGGCAAAAACAGCTAGGCGGGGAGCGGCTTCGATCAGAGCGTGGCGCGGACGGCGGCGAGATCGATGACCAAGCGGGAAATCATCCAGGAACTACTGGCGCGCCGGCAGAAGTTTACGCATCGCGAGTCAGAGACGATCGTGAATGCGATGTTCGACGCGATGGCCAACTCGCTGACGCGCGGCGAGCGGATCGAAATCCGCGGCTTCGGCAGTTTCGCGGTGAAGCAGCGTCGCGCGCGGCAAGGCCGCAATCCCAAGACCGGACAGTTGGTCAGAGTTGACGCCAAGCAGATTCCGTTCTTCCGGGCGGGCAAGGAACTCCGAATCGAAGTTAATGGCGCCGAAGAAGCGGGTCGCTAAGCGGCGCGACGCGGCGGAGGCTTCCGCGGCAGGTCTGCGGCTGTGGGCGCCGTGGCGGTACGAGTATCTGCGCAGCATCCGCTCCGACCACCAGGCGTGCATCTTCTGTTTCGGCAAGCTGTCCGAGGCTGAACGACGAGAACGCCTGGTTCTGTTCGAGAATCGCGACGTGCTCGTGATGCTCAACAAATATCCCTACAACAACGGACATATCATGGTGGCGCCGCGAAGCCATGTCGCGTCGCCGGAGTTGCTGGCGCGAGCGGATCGAGCGGCGCTTGGCGACGCGGTTGCGGCGTCGATAAAGGCGATGCGCGCGAGTCTGCATCCGGCGGGGTTTAACGTCGGCGCCAACCTGGGCCTGGCCGCGGGGGCGGGATTCGCCGAGCACATGCATTGGCATATCGTTCCGCGCTGGGCCGGCGACAACAATTTTATGCCGGTGCTTGCCTCGACGCGTGTGCTATCACAGAGTTTGGAAGACGGTTATGGACAATTGCGCCCGATTTTCAAAAATCTCGGCGCTGAATTATCTTAAGACCCAGTAATCAACCTGCGGGATTCGCGATGAATGAAAGACTGCTGAAAATCCGGACGCTGGGCGAACTCAAGAGCGCGGGCTACCAGACCATGCCGGTGCGGATGGAGATGCGCAAGAATTTGCTCGAGCGGCTGCGCAGCAAGGAGCAAATCCTGCCGGGGATCGTGGGCTATGAAGAGACGGTAATTCCGGAGATCGAGAACGGCGTGCTCGCGGGACATCATATGATTTTTCTCGGCGAGCGCGGGCAGGCGAAGTCGCGAATAATAAGATCGCTGGTCGGATTGCTGGACGAATATGTGCCGGTGGTCGCGGGATGCGAAATCAGCGACGATCCGTATTCGCCGATATGCCGCCGATGCGTGAAGCTGAAGGAAGAAAAAGGCGACGCGCTCGAGATTGGATGGATCGGACGCGACAGCCGATACGCGGAGAAGCTCGCGACGCCCGACGTTTCGGTGGCGGACCTAATCGGAGAGATCGATCCGATCAAAGTGGCCGAGGGGCGCTACCTGGCCGACGAGGAAACGATCCATTACGGACTGATCCCGCGCACCAATCGCGGCATCTTCGCCATCAACGAGCTGCCCGACCTGACTGAGAAAGTGCAAGTCGGACTGTTCAACCTGATGGAAGAGAAGGACGTCCAGATCAAGGGCTACAAGATTCGGCTGGCGGTCGATGTGGTGTTCGTGGCGAGCGCGAATCCGGAGGACTACACATCGCGCGGGCGAATTATCACGCCGCTCAAGGATCGTTTCGACGTCCAGATTCGCACCCATTATCCGAAGACGATCGAGCACGAGATAGCGATCATGGAGCAGGAAGCGGCGCATCTGCCGCGCACGGGCGTGGAGGTGCGGATTCCGCAGTTCATGAAGGACATCCTGGCGCAGATTACGTTCGAGGCGAGGGCGTCGAACGAGATCAACCAATCGTCGGGGGTGTCGGTGCGCGTTACGATCAACAATTTCGAATCGGCGATTTCCAACGCGGAGAAGCGCGCGGTGCGAAACGCGGAGAACGAGATCGTGCCGCGGATTTCGGATTTGCATTCGCTGTACGCGTCGACAGCCGGGAAGATCGAGCTCGAGTACGTCGGCGAAGACAAGAAGGAAGACGATTTGATCGAGCGGCTGATCAACCGCGCGGTGCTGAAGGTTTTCGACAGGTATTTGAAGCTCGACGACTTGAAGAAGGTCTCGAGCTACTTCGAGCAGGGCTGGGGGGTCGAGGTTTCGGACAGCGCGCCGTCGTCGGAATACATGGAGCCGCTGCGCGAAGTGACGGGACTGCGCGAAGTGATCGCGCTGCTGGGACCGTTCGAGACGCCGGGGCTGATGGCGGCGGCGAGCGAGTTTATTTTCGAGGGCCTGCATCTGCATCAGAAGCTCAACAAGGATCGCCAGGGCGGGCGCTTCGCCTATCACGCATGACGCGCAGGGAATTGAGCACGGTCAGCACCCGCTACACGCAGTGGGACGGGACGCAGCGGCTCAAGCTCGACGCCGACAAGGTGTTCGAGAAGCTGGCGGAGTATCTGTCGTTCACCGACGACGTGCGCCAGGCGATGGACTGGATGATGCGGCAGGGAATGGAATTTGACGGCGTGCGGGTGATGGGGCTGGAGGAGTTTATCGAGCAACTGCGGCAGGAGATGCGCCAGCGCTATCGCGACTTCAACCTGAAGAACGCGCTCTCCGAGATGGAGCAGAAGCTCGAGGACATTTTGAATCGCGAGCGGGCCAAGCTGGAATCGCTCAAAGGGCAAAAGCCCGGCGTCGAGGAAAAACAGCGCGAGTTGTCGCGCATGCCGCGGCGGCTGTCGGAGGCGATGCGCAAGCTGGAGAGCCACGAATTCGAGGACGCGCAGGCGAAGGCGGACTTCGACGCGCTGCTCGAGGAATATGAAAATATCCGCGACCTCGAGAATTTCCGCGATCGCAATCAGCACATGTTCCACGGTCCGAAGAGTCTCGGCTATGACGACGCGCTCCGGTTGATGCGCGAAATGGAGCGGATGCGCCAGCTCGAACAGGACCTGATGTCGGGCAACTTCGACACGATCTCGATGGAAGACCTGCAGCAGATTTTAGGCCAGCAGGCCGGCAAAGATTTTCAAAATCTCAGGCAGGTGATGGTGCTGCTGACGCAGTCGGGCTACATGGCGCCGAAGGGCGATCATTTCCAGCTCTCGCCCAGGGGCGTGCGGCGAATCGGGCAACTGGCGCTGCGCGACATTTACCAGAACCTGTTGAAGGACCGTTCGGGCGGCCACCTGACCGACCATCGCGGCGTCACCGAGATGCGTCCGGAGCAGACCAAGCCGTACGCGTTCGGCGATCCGCTGAATCTGAACCTGGTCGCGACGCTGAAGCATGCGCTGGCGCGCAAGGCGGGCGTTCCGCTGGAGCTGCGGCCGGAAGATTTCGAGATTTACGAAAGCGATTACGCCAGTTCCTCGTCGACGGTGCTGTGTCTGGACATGTCGTGGTCGATGAGCTGGGAAGGGCGATTTGCGGCGGCGAAGAAAGTCGCGATGGCGATGGAGACGCTGATTCGTTCGAAGTTCCCGCGCGACTTTTTTGCGATCGTCGGTTTTTATACGCGCGCGGTTGAGTTGAAGCTCAAGGATCTGGCCGAAGCGTCGTGGAACATGGGCGATCCGTTCACCAACCTGCAGGACGGGTTGCGGCTCGCTTCGGATTTGCTGGGGCGCCATCCGTCACGCAATCAGCACATCATCGTGATCACCGACGGGCAGCCGACCGCGTACTTCCTGAACAAGCGGCTGTACTGCGAATGGCCGCTGTCGTTCGGCGGCATCAGCATGCGCGCCGCGCAGGAGACGCTGAAGGAAGTCGAGCGGATCACGCGCCAGGGAATCACGATCAACACGTTCATGCTTGACGATTCGCCGAGTCTGCGCGCATTCGTGGACAAGATGACGCAGATCAATCGAGGCCGCGCGCTGTTCACCCGTCCCGACCGTCTCGGCGAATACATGCTGGTCGATTATCTTGCCAAGAAGCGCAAGCGTGTCTGACGATAGGTGGTGAGAGTGCCGATTCGCTTAGATGATGGTGGGAACGCGCTTACATTCGATATCATAGAGGTTGGCGCGCAACTCGATGGCTGGGTCGATATTGCGTGCAACCAGCACGCCTCTTACCGCGTCCGCCGACAGGCCATGAATTACAGCTAGCATATGTTTGTATTTGACAGCCTGAAGAAGGCCTGGCAAATCGTGGGGTCCAACGTCGACCTCTACTTCCACGACATAGAATCGTTTCTTCTCATCTAGAAACAAAACGTCCGCTCTATCATTGGTCGGAAAAGGATACTCGACCTGAATCAGGGTCAAGCGTTCGCCCAAGTGACGCAATGGATCTTGAGAGATGGCCATTTTGAGGCCTCTATGTATGGGTCCTTCCTCTCGTCCGCGATAAGCCGCGTATTCTTCATTTGCATCTGCAGCGGCCTTTCTAGCGAGAGATGACGGATCCAGTGGATCAAAATCTGAAACATCTCTTATCCAAGTACGTATCGTCCGAGCTCTTCGCGGAATGGTCGCTCCAGATGACGTCGACTTCTCTCGCAGAAATTGCGATACAACCACTTGGCTAAGTTCCTCAGGGCGTCGATCACGCAATAGCGACCTAATGATTGGCGTGTTCAACACAGCCTCTTTCAGGAGTCGTCTGCGGTCCTGCACACGGGTCGCTTCCATCAAGGCCTTTCCCGCGTCTGTAAACTGGACTGTTCCACCGCCTATCACAGCTAGACCGAGTATTCTTGCGGCATGCTCGTAGTAATCGACTTGGCGCCGGACAATTCCTAACTCTTTCGCAATTTTCTCTTTGTTCTGCGATTCGTCATTCCACAGTACTGCGAGGAGCTTGACGACCAGATCAAGGGTGTCGGCCTGCGGCACGTCAAGCGATGAAATCTTCATACGGTTGGATCCTATTGGCTATTGTTTGCTGAGGATTACAACTTCGTCTACGACCCCTCTCTTCGCACCGTTGCAATTTATGGCGCGGCGCGCTTTGACTTTTTCGATTTGGAAGTCTCGATACAGCACGCGGATTCGACGCGTATCGCTGTTGCTCAGCATCACGGAGCTTCCTCTGGCGGCAAGTTTCGCGAAGGTGACCGAGAGCCTCTGCTGATCATCTACTCCAAAGACATTTCCTCTGGTGCGCTGAGACATAGGATTGCGCATGGCGTAGCCGGTAAAGCTGGCAGTTCCGGACACTGGGTAATACGGAGGATCGAAATAGACAAAATCGGCCGACGAGACATGGCTTTCGATTTCAGCAAAGTCGCACTGAAGAAAAGTTGTCTGTTGCAGCGAATCGCTCGCAGCGCGAAGGCTCTCTTCGTCAAAGATCCGGGGCTTTACATACGAACCGATCGGGACGTTGAACTGACCTTCCGAATTAACCCGATACAAGCCATTGAAACACGTTTTGTTGAGATAAATCAGACGGGCAGCGCGTTCGACATCTCCCAATTCCCCGGGCTTCTGTTGCCGAACGTGGTAATAGTGCTCCTTTCCGTGCGATTGCTGGTGCTCCTGTAGTAACGGGAGCAGTTGCTCCAACTTATCTCGCACGATGATATAGGCATTCACTAGTTCCGGGTTGGAATCAGCGAGAATGGCGGGGAAAAAACCGCGCGTCCTACGGAGATGAAAGAAGAGTGCGCCGCTTCCGACGAACGGCTCTGCGTAGGCGTTGAAGTCGTCAGGCAGGAATCTCTCAAGTTGAGACAGGAGTTGCGTCTTGCCTCCTGCCCATTTGAGGAATGGAGCACCCTCATCGAGATCGGACGCAAAGGGCGCCAGTTCAGGCTTCGCAATCAACGACCTTCCTCCCCGCTATCAGCCATGAACCGTTCGCAGTTAAAAAGCTAACACACAGTTTTATTCTTGAATAGTCCCGCCGCACTCGGCTATGAACAATCCTTCAGCGGCCGGCCGCCCGATGCATCTCGATCGAGGCGGGCATAGTCCAGGTTGCGCCGATTTGACGTATCACGATTCGATCCTGCTGGCTGCCGGCGGCGGCGATTAGTCGTTGCAGCGGTTCTTGCATCGGCTCCTTCGACAGCCTGAACGTGCCCCAGTGAATGGGAATGAGGTAGCGGGCGCGCGTCTGCTGGAACATCGCCCAGACCTGTTCGGGGTTTGCATGATTGTAGATCCACGGGTCGTAGGCGCCGATCGAGAAGGCCGCCACGTCGGGCGGCGTCGATGCGAGGCTCGCGAAGAGATCGGTCTGGGCGCTGTCGCAGGCGAGCAGCATCCGGCGGCCGTTTTTTTCCAGCACGTAACTGTTGAAGCCGTAGCCTTCGCCGAACGGAGGCCATCGCCGACCCCAGTGCCGCGCGCCCATCGCGCGGATGGTGAGTCCTTTGACAATGGTCGTCTCGCCCCACTTGAGTTCGCGGACATCGTTGAAGCCGAGCGGCGCGATCAGCTTCGCGCACTGATCGCATGCGACCACGACCGCGCTCTTGGGCAGAGCCTCGAGCGACGGCAGGTCGAGATGATCCATGTGTGCGTGCGTGATCAGAATGAGGTCGATGTGCTGCAATTGCGCGGGAGTCAACGGAGGATCGACGAATCGTTTTGGTCCGATCGTGAGGATCGAGTCGATCGACATGCCGACGCGCGAGAACAGGGTTGGGTCGGAAAGTACGCGCGTGCCGAAAAAATTCATGAGCAGGGCGGCGTGGCCAAGGTTTGCGATCGTGAGCGAGTTGTCGCGCCACGACGCGGGCTCGAGACGCGGATGCGAATGGCCGGGCGCGGCGTTCATGTCCAGAGAGTACGACCTCGCGGCAAACAGCGCCAGCGAAAACAGGGCAACGGCGGCGATCACTCGTAGCCGGGATCGCATCGGGCGCGACGGATGGAACGAAATCGAATTCACTTCTCCGGCGCTGGTTTGAAGCAGGGAAGTTCCTTGACCAGCACGTAACTGTAGGAACGATCGCGCCACTTGAACGTTCCGATGCCGGAGCCGAACGCCCCGGTCATCGAGTCAAACTGCTCGCTGTCGGAAACGTTAACAACGTCGGCGGGAGCGTAGGCGAGATATTCCGGCTTGTCGGGCTCGAGCACCTGATAGAGCGGCGGATTGAAGAGCAGCTTGGCGATGTCGGGTTTGGGCTGCCAGCCGTCCTTGGGCGCTTCTTTGGTGCGAACGAACATCCAGGCCGTACCGCCGGAGTTTTCAGAAACCTTCCACTGGCGTGACTCGATGAACCCGTCTTTGTTCTTGCGGACTTCCTCGACGCCGGGCGGAACGCGCAGCAGTTGATCGCATTTGTCGGCGTTGTCGTCTTTGGAAGCTCCGGTGCCGCCGGACTCTCTCATCGCAACCTGGGAGCCGATGACCTGGGCACTGCCGGCGGCGACCATCGGGACAACCGTGCTCACCATGCTGGCGGCGCCCGCCGCGCATCCCGAGCACGCAGCCGCGAGCGCGATTACGATCGCGATGGACGCGATCCTGCGCACGATGAAGTTGCTCACTTTTTCGCTTTCCCAACTTTTTCAATGGTTCGCGGCTTGCGCGCGATCACCATCGAAGAGGTGAACGGAGGGCTTGGCAGCGCCTGGTGGTTGATATCGACGAAGCCGGCGTCGCCGAGCCATCGGGAGACTTCTTCGAATGAATAATCGCGCCCGCGCGTGGCCAGCAACAGGTATAGGGCGAAAATCGCGCCCGCCCTCGGCTCGGTGAGGTCGGCATTCATGATGTGATCCTTGATGATCATCATGCCGCCCGGTTCGAGCGCGCGAAAGCATTTGCGGAACAGTTGAGCGTTGGCCATTTCATCTTCATTGTGAATTATATTCGACATGAACAGGGCTCCGCATGGGCCCGGAATCTCATCATACAGGTAATCGACGCGGACCATATCGATTCGCGCCAACGCCGCGGGCTCGCGCTCGGCGAGGATTCTGCGCGCAACTTCGAGAGTGGCAGGCAGATCGTAAATCGCAGCGCGCAGATGGGGCCATCGGTGCAGCATCGCCGCGGCGTACGTCCCCGGCCCGCCGCCGATGTCGGCGACCATCGAGACGCGGCTGAGATCGACCCGATCGGCGACATAAGCCGGATCGCCGCGGGCGCGAGTGAGGCTATCCATGGCGCGGATGAATCGTTCGGTCTCCTCGGGACGGCTTTGAAACATGTCAGTCGGGCGCGCGGGAACGCCGGTGCGAATGGTTTGTTCGAGATGCGTCCAAGTTTCAAAGATCGCTTCGTCGAACAGGATCAAGCCGCCAAGGTATTCGGCGGATGAGCGGAGCAGGTAGCGCCGCGACGTATCAGTGAGCGCGTAGCGATTGGCGCGTTTGGCGAGCAAGCCGAGCGCCACCATCGCGTTGGCTATCAGAGCCGTCGCGCGGCGATTGGCGGAGATGGCGGCGGCGAGAGCGGCGTCGTCGAGCGGCGCGGACTCGAGGATGTCGAAAATTCCCAGCTTGAGCGCGGTCTGGATGGCGCGCGCTTCGGCGTGACCTGAGGCCAGCGCGGCGAGTTCGGCGAAATCCATCGCTGCGCGCCCGCCTTTCAGCGCAGGAAGTCTTGCGTAACGTTGTTACGCGTGGCATCCATCGTTGAACTCAGAACTTGAACCACCGGCATTCGCAGGCGCCATTCCTTTCACCGAGCGCGACGCGATCGGTCGCCGGGCCGCGTCGCGCTTCAATTTCCAGCTATCGCGCCATCCACCGGATGTCAACGCGAACAATTCTTGCGTCAGTCAGTCGCGATCCCTTGCTTCCTGGATACGCGGGCGAGCGCCGGATCGGAATCGGCAAATGCCCTGGCGGCCGGTGGCAAAGTAAGTTTCAAAGTGCAACGATGATTTCGCCAAGCAGCGGAGTTGGGGAACGTCGCGGCACACGAAATTCAACTCGGGGAGGGGAGTGACAAGACGCCCATGCGATGGGATTCGGTCAAGGAGATGAACTGCTCGGTGGCGCGAACGCTGGCGGTGATCGGCGAGCGGTGGACGATGCTGATAGTGCGCGAGGCGTTTCTCGGACGCCATCGGTTTGACGAGTTTCAGCAGGGGACCGGAATCGCGCGCAACATCTTAAGCTCGAGGCTGCGTGACCTGGTGCGAGACGGAATCCTCGATCGCACGCGCAGTGAGGGCGACAACGGCCGGGTCGAGTATCGGCTGACCAGGAAGGGACTCGAACTCTATCCCGTGTTGATCGCAATGATGCGATGGGGCGACACGTGGCTCAGTGACGAATCAGGGCCGCCGATGACGCTGATACATCGCGTCTGCGGCGCGAAGATGGCGCCGGACATGGTCTGTTCTCATTGCGGGGGGCATCTCGCGGCGCGCGAAGTCGTAGCGGTTCCGCGCCGACCGGCGCCTGCGCACGCGCGGCGGGCCGAGCGGGCCGATCGCAAGCGCGCCGTGCGCTGACTGTCACTCGCGCGCTTGGCGGTCTAGCGCCGCGCGCATCAGCCGCGCACAATATTCGTTCAACATGATTGAATTGGTGATGTTCGACGCGGACGGCGTGCTGTTCGATTCCGAAGAATCGAACGTTGCCTACTACAACTGGATTTTCGCGAGGGTCGGCGAAGTACCAATGGACCGTGATGAGGAAATCGAGGCGATTTCGTTCGCCGCGAGCGAGGTGTTTGCGGCGCGCGCGCGTGGCGACGCGGCCAAGCTTGGCAGGATGCACGATTTGACCCGCAATATGGATCAGACGCCGTTTTTCAAGATGCTGCGGCCACCGATTGAGTTGCGCCCGTTCATGCTCGACCTCAAGCGGCGCTACAAGCTCGGGCTGGCGACCAATCGATCGGCGACGGTGCCCGCGTTGGTCGAGCATCTTGGTCTTGGCGGTGTATTCGACGCGGTTGCCAGCGCACTCGACAAGGTTCGCCCCAAGCCAGCGCCCGACATCCTGCGCCTGTGCCTGCAACGCGCGGGTGTCGATGCGACGCGGGCCGTGTACGTGGGCGACAGCGGGATAGATCGCGAGGCGGCCGAGAGCGCGGGCATGCATTTTATCGGCGTCGGCAGCCGCATCGAGCATCATCGCCTGATTGCGACGATTGCCGACCTGGGGAAAGCTCTCGAACTATTGGGACGCGAGTGAGGAGTAGGGCGCTGGTCTAGAGAATCATCTCGATCAGAGTCGGACCCGGCGTCGCAAGCGAGCGTTCCAGTTCACGCGTGAGCGCCTCCGCCGTATCGACGCGCACGCCCGCCACACCCATTCCCCGCGCCAGACTGGTCCAGTCGATATCGGGATTGGAAAGCTCGGTGAGCGAGCGCGCTTTACGGCCGGGGCTGGTCACGCCCGCGCGCGCAAGTTCAATCTGCAGAATTCGGTAGCTGCGGTTGTTGCACAGCACCGTCGTGACGTTGAGTGATTCGCGGGCCTGCGTCCACAGCGCCTGCAGCGTGTACATCGCGCTGCCATCGGCCTGAAAAGCGATCACGCGCCGATCGGGACACGCGACGGCCGCGCCGGTTGCGCACGGCAATCCTTGCCCGATCGCGCCGCCCGTGAGCGAAAGATATGTATGCGGCGGCGCAGCCGCCGACGCGGCCAGGAATAGCAGGCCGGTGGTGGCAGCTTCGTCCATCACGATCGCACCCTCGGGCATCACCGCCGCAATCGCGGCGCCCGCGGTCATCGCGTCGAGTTTTCCGACGGGACGTTCGGGGCGCGATATTCTCGCCGGCGTCGCGGCCGAAACCGGCGCCCCGATTTCGCTTGCGAGCGCTTCCAGAGCGGCCGGGACGTCATCGGTCGGCTCGGCCAGAATCGCGGCGTCGATGCCTTCAGGAATCAACTGGCTTGGGAAATCGGGGTAGCCAAAAAACGCGACGGGCTTTTTCGCGCCGGCGATGACAATCGAGTCGAACGCCTTCAACATCTCGATCGCTTGTTCAGGAAAGTAGGGCAGGCGATCTACGGTTGGGGTACCGGCGCCGCGTTCGAGTCGAGCGGGAAAAGTTTCGCAGATCAGATGACATCCCGATTTCGCGGCGATGCGCGCCGCCGCCTTCAGGCCGCGTGCTCGAAGCGCGATGCCGCCGAGAAAAAGCGCGACTCGATCGCCCTTGCGCATCGATTCGGCCGCCCGCTTGACCGCATCAGAGGACACCGCCGGCGGCGCCGGCGGCTCGATTGGCGCAGCGTGGCTCTCGGCGGGACCCCACTGGCAATCCGACGGGATGATCAACGTCGCGATTTGCCCCGGCGCGCGGCCGGCCGCCGCAATCGCATCCGCGGTCGCGTCCGCGAGTGATGCTGAATTGCGGACGCTTCGTATCCATCCCGAAACGGGAGTCGCGAGCGAAATGATGTCGGAAGTGAGCGGTGCGTCGGCGCCGACGTGCCACGTCGCATGGTCGCCGATCAAATTCACGATCGGCGAGCGGGCGCGCCGCGCGTTGTGGAGATTCGCGATGCCGTTGGCGAAACCGGGCCCAAGATGAAGCAGCGTCAAGGCAGGCTTCTCCGCCATCCGTCCGTAGCCGTCGGCGGCGCCGGTGCAAACGCCCTCGAACAATCCGAGAATCGGCCGCAGCCCGTCGGCGGAGTCGAGCGCCGCCACCAGCGGCATTTCGGTTGTCCCCGGATTTGCAAAACACACTTCGACCCCTGCTGCGATCGCGGTGCGAATCAGGCTCTCAGCTCCATTCATGATCCAATCCTCGGCTGCGCGACGGGGCGACGCTCGATCTTCATGAAATCGTGCGCGTCAAACGAGCGGTAACGCGCGCGACACAAAGGTGTCAAGCGCAGGTCACCGATCGCGCCCGATCAGCGTGCCGGCGTCAAATCAAAAATATAAACGAGACGGCGCTAGCGCCTGTCGCCGCGATGGCCCGTGGGCTGATGGCCCGCTGCGGGATCATTGATCGGATGCGTTGCCGGTGCTCCACTTCGCGCGGCAATGGTCTGCGCGCATCTTAGATGCATCGGAGGCTCGCCGGTTATTTTGGCGCCGAAACCAAAACGGACGCCGCAGTGAGCGCATCGCTCCTCCGACATCGCTCGCAACGTGTGGCACTTGCTATGATTGCAGGACGCGCGGCATGGGCCACCGGGCATTCCAGGCGTGGCAATGGTGATGACGCTCATGGTTTTATCCTTTTGTTCTGCCGCCACTGAAGTTATTGTAGTTTTGCATCAACGGTTAGACTATATAGCCCCTGCCTCTTTGTAGCAAGCTTGCGACACAAAAATTGCAGGCTTGCCACAAAGCCATTTAGTATTGGTTTTTCTGCATGTTTAGCTAGTGTAATGTTTCATACGCTTAGTTTAGCTTTATGCATACTAATCTACCCTAATTGATTTGATGAACAAGCAGTCTTGGCCTAGACGAGTTGGGGGTAACTGGCGATGGAGCCGGAGGTAACGTCTTATTGCGTAAGATAGCGACAGAATTTCAGCACCGGCCGGAATTGGCGGGCTGCTGATGAATCAGGCGGTCGGCAACGAATTGCCGAGCAGATTGCGCGAGCGCTCGAGGTTGCGCCGGATGTAGCCGCGGACGTGTCGAGTGACGCCCTCGTCGGCGTCGCCAAGAGCGACGGCGGTGGCAAATGCGGCCATCGCGGCTTCCATCGCGCGCCGATCGGGCGGATTTTTCGCGCTGGCGCGAATCGCGCCAGCGAGCGCGCCGCGAAGCCCGCTTTTTTTCGAGATGTGCTTGTCGCCCAGCCGCTTGAGCGCGGCAAATGTGGCGCGCAGGTCTTTTATTTCGGCGGCGTCGTATGCGGGCGCCGACTCGATCGCCGCGGCTGTATGCGCGAGCACCAGAATCGCCGACATCGCCTGGCCTTGCGCGTAGGGCGATGTAAGTTCAGGCAGCAGCGCCTCCATGATCGTGCGCTGCATTCCGCTGATCACTTCATTCAACGTTGGCCGTAGCATCTAACCACCTCAGACCAATCGAAGTTGGTTGGCCAGGTCCTCGAACAACCGCGGCAGCAGCAGTTCAAGAAACGGCATCACGGAGTCGGACGTGTGTCCCTCGACGAAAGCGCGGATTCCGCTCAGACAAATCACCGCCATCTTCGCGTTGCCGAGCACCTGGTAGAAAAACAGCCGTTTCCGATCGACGCGATGACCGGTCTTCTGCTCGTACGTGCTGTAGAACGCTTCGCGTTCCATCAGGCCGCCGGCCAGTTCGTCGCGCCCCCAGAACATCATCGACGCCCATCCGAGATCCTCCATCGGGTCGCCCAGATGCGCCAGCTCCCAATCGAGCATCGCGATGATTCCGTTGTCGTCGTAAAGATAATTTCCAGAACGATAATCGCCGTGAACGATCACCACGCGGTCGGTCACGACCGGGTTGGCTTTGAGCCATGCGAGCGCCGCGCTGAGAATCGGATAGTGTTCGCCCATCCGATCGCGTTCATACACTTCGCTCCAATGCGCTGCCTGAACGCGGGCGGGCTCCTCGGGATTTTTCGGAGGCCCAAGAATGTCGAGCCCGCATTCGCGGTAGTCGAGCGACTGCAATCGCGCCAGCTCGCTCAGGAAGTCATCTGCGACCTTCGCACGCGTTGATTCGGCTTCTACGGCCGGAAACGCCCCCATGCCCGTGCGCCCCGGCGCGCGATCCATGATGAAAAACGGGCGATCCATCACGCCGGCGTCGAGCTCCAGGAACAGGGGTTCGGGAACCTTGAGGCCCGCGCGATGCATCGCGGCGATTACTTTGAACTCGCGCTCGCGCTCGGTTTTGAGCAACCCGCCGGTCGGATCGCGCCGCCCGATCAATGGGCGCGTGCGCGTCTCGCCGCCTTCGCTCCATTCCAGATCAAAGGCATACGTCTCGCGCGACGAACCGCCGGATAGTCGTTTGAGCCCCACCACGCGATGCTCGCGCGCATGCGGCATTCGCTGTTTGAGATATTCGGTCAGTCGATGCTGATCCAATTTAGTGACCTTCCATCTTGCCCTACGGATTCGGCGAGGTCGCCGGAAGCGCCGTCGGGTTTACCGGCGCCGTGATTCCACCCATCATGCTGCCCATCTGTGCGCGCAGCCGTTCCGCCTGCTCGACCTTGCCGTTGCGCATCAATTGTCTTTCGACGCCGAGCGCCTCGCGCCTGGCCTGCTCGAGCTGATCGCGAGTTGGCGGCGAGATTGCAACCGCGGTCGCCAGTGTCTGCTGCGAAATTTGCGCCAGCAGTTGCGTCATCTGCACGGTCGCGGGCGAAGGCGGCGGCGCCGTCGATCCACCGACGACCCGTCCCAGCGCCTGAGCGTAACTCCCGGGCCCGCGCGCCATGATAAACAGTTGCGTCTCGTTCATGCTCGACGCGCCGTCCAGCCGCGTGCCCGACGGTGCGCTATGGCTCATCGCATCCACGTTCATCACGTCGAGCGACGGCGTCGCGCCGAGGCTGTTCAGCGTCATTATAGAATCATAGTGCATTTCGGCGGCGTGAGACCCATCGACTTCAAACGCGATCTCCGAATCGCCGTGGCTTATCGGCGAGACTCCCGTCACGTGCCCTATCGTCGCCGACGCGTGAGTTATCGGGTCGCCCGGACCCAGCCCGCCGCTGGTGTCAAGCTGCGTCGAATAATACGACGGCTGACCGGCGCATCCCGCGACCAGCAGGCCAAGAATGAACGCGCCGCCTGTCGATATTCGCCGGGATGCGGGCGTGCAAATTTCGATCGTCTTACGCAAATGCCGGCATCACTTCGTTCGCGAACAACTCGAGGGTCGGCGGTGGCGCGAAGTCGCTGAAGAAAATCATAAACGTCGTGATTCCCATCGCCACGCGTTTTCTGAGTTCCTCGACCAGTTGCTTCGGCGTGCCTTTGATTCCGGTGGTGATGAACGGCTTGAGCATCTGCGCCATCTTCCACTTCTGCTCGACTTCCTCGTCCGTCTTGCCGATGCACACCAGCAACTGCTCGGACACGTCGATGGCGTTTACGTCGCGCCCGACGTCTTTGCAGTGCTGCTTGAGCACGTTGAACTTGTGCTCGAAGCTTTCATAGCCGGCCGGACAATTCCATCGGTCGGCGAACCTGGCGACCAGCTTCAACATGATCTTTTCGCCGCTGCCGCCGATCGTAATCGGAGGATGCGGTTGCTGCACGGGCTTGGGATTGCAGCTCGCTTCTTCTATCGAGTAATGGCGCCCCTTAAACGTCGCGCGCTTCTCGGTGAACATCGCCTTCATGATGTGCAGGCCTTCCTCGAACATCTTGAGCCGCGTGCCCATCGAGGGGAACTGGTAGCCGTAAGCCTTGTACTCCTCGTCCATCCAGCCCGCGCCGTAGCCGATTTCGAGACGGCCGTTGCTGATATGATCGATCGTCGCAAGCGTCTTCGCCAGCAGCGCCGGATTGCGGTACGAGTTGCATATCACGAGCGTGCCGATGCGGATTTTCTCGGTCTTCGCCGACAGCCCCGCCATCAACGCCAGGCATTCATGATGGTCGAGATCGGGCATCCCGCGCGTCCACATGTGATCGACCAGCCAGATCGAATGGTAGCCCAGCTTCTCACATCGATGCGCCCGCTCTTCGAGCTGATGCCACGATTGTCCGGCTTGCGGAGAGAACAGGGCGAATTGCACTTTCTTGCTCATTGAAATTTACTCCCATGCGTGAATGGCGTGAGAACCTGCCGACTTTGTTTCGCACGGCGGACCGCGAAGGGTCAACCAGCGATGAGCCGGCGCGGGTGCGGACTTGTGCGAAGACGCGAAATCGTGGAGAGGATTAGGCCCATGAAGATTCGACGGCGCATTGCCATTAGCTTGTTGGCGGTTCTGCTTTTTTTCGTCGCGCTGGGCGCGGTCCCGTCAGCCGGCGAAACCGAATTCAGCGCCGTCGGCGCGGCCCGCGAACTCAAAGGCGCGCCGGGAATTTACGAATGGAAATTCGGATCGACGGTGGGCAAATCGCCGTTCGATAAAATCGCGCTGCATCGCGTCGCAAAGGGGCCGAATCCGCCGGCGCATCCCGATGCGGTCGTGCTCTATCTGCCCGGCACCAACATGAATGGCGAAGTGGCGCTCGAGGATCCACGCTACTCGTTCCAGGTCTATCTGGCCGGGCACGGCGTGGACGTGTGGTCGATGGACTATCGCACGCATTTTATTCCGCCGCAGACGCCCCAGAGCGATCTTTCCGAGCTGGCGAATTGGACCAATGATCTTTTCGAATCGGACATCGATGCCGCCGCGAAATTCGTCAGCGAAAAAACCGGCCGCGACAAACTGTTCGTCGCCGGCTTCAGCCGCGGCGTCGAGTTCGCGTATCTTTACGCCGCCAGGCATCCCGAGCGTGTCGCGGGAATCATTGCGCTCGACGGATTCATCCCGCGCCATCCGATGCGTCCGGCGCCGGCCGGCCACTATGCTGACGACATCGGCGGCGAACATCTGACGTACGACAAACGGCACACGCTTATGCAGATGGTGATTGACAATCCCGATCAGCCTGCGCCGATTCCCAAGTTCAAGACTGCGCGCGAAAACCTGGAACACGTCGTGTACGGCGCGGGCGGGTTTTTCGGCGGCAACGGCGGACTCGCGAATCCGCAGGGCGGCTTTTCCGACGCCGTCGCGCTGGCAAAACTGCTGATTGGCTACGATCGCTACTGGCCGGCGGTACAGGACGGCGAGAATCCATTCTCCCCGGAACTGCTCGCGGCGCTCAAGGCGTCGAAAATTCCCGTGATCGCGTTCGCCAGCACCAACTTCGGGATCCAATGGCCCGGTCAAGTTGAAGAGGCGGCGAAATCGACCGGCGCGCCCGACCCCTCGTTTACAAAGCTTGATAGTTGGGGCCACCTTGACGTGTTGGCCGGAACGAAGTCGGAGAGCAAAGTCTTCGCGCCGGCCGCGGCGTGGATCAAGCAGCATCAGAAGTAGGCGGATACTGAGGGGCGTCGGGGCGCGGTGGAGCGGTGCGGCGCGGCGGAATAATCATAACCGCGGCGAGCGCCCATGCGCCGAGCGCGAGTCCGGCGACGGCCCATCGAATGGTCGAGCGGCCGTGGCGCGATGCGATAATCGCGGTTAAGGGGGCGAGCGAGAGATCGATGACGATCGAGGTTGCAATCAGATTCGCGGGCGGCTCGCGGTACCCCATCAGGGCGAATCCGGACGCGATGCTTAGCAGGCTGGCGATAATGCTCATCGGTTTGCGCGGCTCGACACTCTATATATAGTTGAAAATCATGGCACACCGCGACGACAACCTGATGAGCAAGCTTCGGCAGATGAGCGAAGAAGGCATCACCGGCTTTTTCAACGAGATCATGTCAAACGACAGGATGCGATCCAGTTTCGGGCGGGCGGGTGAACGCTTCATGGCGAACAAGCAGTCATTCGACCGCAACGTCGAGCAGGTGCTCGACTTCGTCAATATTCCTTCCAAGCGGGACGTTCGCGACCTGAAAGCGCGGCTCGATCATCTGAGCTCGCAACTGCTGAACCTCAGTATCAAGCTCGATCGCGTTCTCGATCATGACGAACCCGCGAAAGCGAAACCCGCGGTTCGACGCGCAAAGAAGCCCGGCTGATCAGCCGGCGCGCAAGCTACTGCCGATCTCGGCGAGGTCCGCGATGGTGCGCGGCTCGCGGCCGAGGTCAGGCGCAACCATCAGCACCGCACCGCCGGGGAGCGAATTGCGCAGAACGCTCAGCGAAACCTCCTCGCGCGTCTTAAGCGCGGCATAGTCGGCGAGATTGCGCTTCAATTTTCTTTTGAGCGACGGCGCGATCCGGGCCGTCGATAGTTCCGCGGCGTCAGGCAGCTCCGCGATCACACGATTCACGACCATCGCGGCGACGCGCAAGCCGGCGCGCTCGAGCGCGCCGATAAATTCGCGCGCCTGCGCGATTCGGCTCGACTCCGCGGTCGTGACGATCACGATTGCCGTGTCCGGCGCGCGCAGCTTGTCCTGGGCGCGCGCGGCACGAGCGGAAAAGCCTTCGTACATGCCGTCGAAACTGCGAACGAAGGACTGGACGTCGCTCAGCAGATTCAGGCCGGTCACGCGATCGAACGCCGCGAGCACGGCGCGCGCGGCAATATCCACCATCCGCAACCGGCTCCTGAACAATCCGCCGGGCGCACCGAGCAGACTGATGGCGCGCGAGTTGAGCAGTTCGAGCAGGCGCCGTGGCGCGTCCAGAAAGTCGATCGCCTCGGCCGCGGGGGGAGTGTCGAGCACCAGCAGGTCGGTTAAGGGATTGGCTGCCAGTTCGAGCAGCTTTTCCATCGCCATGTAGTCCGCCACTCCTGCAAGCGCGCCCGAGAGATTGCGATAGATTCGATTTTCAAGAATCGCGTCGCGCGCCGCGTCCGACAGCGCGTAACGCGCGACGATCGAATCGAAGGTGCGTTTTGGATCCAGGCGCAACGCGCGCAGCCTCGCGCGGCCGGACCCGCCGCCACGGCGTGCATGACGAATGCCCTCGAGCTGGACCTCGACCGGCTCGGATGAATCCGCTCCAAGGCCGAGCGCGTCGAGCAGGCGCGGTGCGGGATCGACGGTCATCACATCCACGGCGCGTCCGATGATGGCGGCGCGCACGGCGAGCGCGGCGCTGATGGTAGTCTTGCCGACGCCGCCGGCCCCCAGGCAGATCACGAGGCTCGGCGAGCGCAAGTCGAACGAGTCGGGATGGGTGGGCTGCTTAAGACGCGCAGACGGCTTGAGCGGTACGGCCTTGGGTTTCATCGGTCGAGCAGCTCCGCATCCAGCACGCGGCCAAGTTTCTCGACTTCACCGGGTCCCATGGCCGGCGTGAACATCATCGGGAGGCTGAAGGTCGGGATGCCGGCGGCGGCGAACCGCGGGGCGACCAGAGCCGCCTGTTCGTGCGCGGCGTTCCGGCGCACGGCCAAGCGGGCGTGGCCGCCGAAGGGACCCAGCGCGGCGAGTTCGGAAGCATCGAAGAGCAGATCGGGAACGCAGTTCATTATCGCTGCGACAGTGACGATGCCGAGCCGCTCGCGCATCGTCACGGCGGTTTCCAGCGCCTCGCGAACCGCAAGGTCCTCCGGCGTCAATGTGACGATCGCGCCGAATCGTGTCGCGTCGGCGAGGAATCTGTGGACTGAATCGGCAAGCCGGTTCAGCGTGCCGGCGGGCGCGATTCCCTTCATGCCCGACGAGACAGAGAGCAGTTCGACGGCGCTGCCCGAGGCGGGCGCGTCGATCACGAGATAACGATCCTCGAGCGCCGCGTCTCCCGCCATTATCCGGAGACGTTCCAGCAGCAGGAAAGCCTCGAGACCCGGCAGCGCGGCGGTTACGTAGCCGAAGGTTCGGCTGCGCAGCATCCGGCGCGAGATGGCGCGAATGGGGACGATGCGCTCGATGAAGGCTTCGAGCTCGGCGCGCGGCGTGAGCGTGATGACGTCGAGCGAGCCGGTGATTTTGACGGCGGTCGAAACTTCCGGTATCGCGCCGAGCGCCGCGGCCGCCGACAGGCGACGGTCGAGATCGGCGAGCGTGGTCGGACGCCGGTGCGACAGCGCGATCGCAAGGGCGGCAGCGACCGTGCTCTTGCCGGTGCCGCCTTTGCCGGTTACGAACAAGACCCGCGGCAGCGTCATCGGCTAGAATGTAAGGGTCGCGGAGGGCGCAGTAAACCTTGCGCGGGAAGAGAGTTGGGTTTGAGCGAAAATAAACCACCGGCGATCGATTCGATGCTGATTGCGATACCGCCTGAGCAGATCGTGCTGATCAAGTCGATCGTCGAGTCCTACGACAATATCGCAACGCTGCGGACCGAAGATCCCACGCGGCACCATCTGCGGATTTACTTTTCGGCGGATTCGCGCGACGAAGTCGAGGCGATGATGACGTCGCTCGCGGCGCAGTTCGAGATCGAGCGGCTCGCGTAGCGGGGTAAGGAGAAGACGGGCGGATGCCGTTGAGACACCGCCCGCGCCGCTGTTTTGCCGGACGCCCGTCCATCGCGTGGCCGGGTTACCGGCAGAGCCACGGATGATGACGGCGGAAGTGGCGATCAGTGCATACCCACGGCCGATAGTAGGCCACGGTCGTAAGTGGCATAGGCGCGACGGTCTCCTGGATCACCATCGGTTGCAAATTCTGCGGACGCCAAGCGACGACATCTGCGCCGGCAACGCTCGGCATCGCCATCATGAGGAGTCCAAACAGCGCGGCTATCGTGGTTGTGTAGAGTTTCATATGCGTCCTCCTGATCTGAATACGGATCGGGAGATGGGCGGGTTACGAAGGCTGAACGATCGTTCATGCGAAGGGGCCGGCTCCGCACTATTGGCGCCGCGCCAGGCTGAGGGTGCAGAAAAGACCGCTGTGGTCGGAATAGGGGACGTCGGGCCGCTGATTCGCGATGAGCTCGAGGTTGGCCAAAACCGTCCACTGGTGTGAGTTGGCTGCGACGATGTAGTCAATCCATTCGGGGCGGCCGTCAAGGGGGTCCGCGGTCGTTCCGCGGTTGCACAGCTCGCGCGCCTCAGCAGTCAGATCCGTCCCGAGGGCAGCGACGTGTGAATAGAGAGGCTCGCGCGAGTCTGTGTTGAGATCTCCCGCAACTATCGCGGGCAGCGATGGATGGGAATGCGACACGATCTTGCGAAGCTCGATGAGCTGCGCTTCGCGAACTTCGGCATGGTCGATCCCCCGATATTGCGCCTGGAGGTGAGTATTGACAGCGCAGATGCGCTGTTCGCCGCGCTCAAGCTCCACGGTCAGAACGCCCTTCCCGCCAAGTCCATCGCCCTCCCACACTCTCCATGCCGGCGCGCTCGCGGCGAAGGGGTGAAACTCCGGCGCTGTGCGCGCGCGCCATCCCGCGGCGGCGCTGACAAATGCGAGCAGTCCGCCCTTGGGGCCGACGCACCGGCGCTTGATGCAGATTGGAATCCAATCGGGTTGCAGCGCCCGGGTGAGACGATCGACCTGCGAGCCGAACCAGACTTCCTGAAATAGCGCGATTTCCGGCGACAGTTCGCGCATTTTCGCGCTGACCCGATCCATCCGGCCGCCGGGATCTTTGGATAACGGCCACGTCATTGCGTGCAGGTTCCATGACAGAACGTTGAGGCGGATTTCGTGCATGGCGATCAAGACGCTATTTCGCGATTGCGACGGCGTAGTCGCGGCCTTCCCAATTGCGCGCCTCGCGCCAGTTGAACGTAAAGCGAACGGGGGCGCGGTCGTCTGCGCCGATGTCGATGTCAACGTAATCGAAGCCGATCGGCGTTGAAATCGACCCGGTATCATTGAAGTGCCGCCATCCGTCGCTGGACCAATGAAGCGTGAACGGCCGAGTGGCCTGGATGCGCAGGCGGTCGCCGGGTGAAACCGACTTGACGCGGCGGTTGGATTTCCAGACGCGAAGGCGGCTCGGCTTTCGTCCGAGCTTCATGTAGCGGTCTTTGACCTCGTCGATCATGTCGAAGACCCGCGCGTCCGAGGCCGAGCGCAGCAGCTTGATGTACTCGGCATGCGCCCACATCAGGGGAGTCGCGCTGCCGGTCTGGTAGCCATACCTGAGCAGCTCGCGCGGGATGTCGGGTTGATCCCAGATCTGCTCGGGCAGCAACTGCGTCGAATTCGAAAACCGTTCCATCGCCCTCAGATAGGGAAGCGGGTCACGGCCCGCCGCGAGTTCGTAATGCCCGCGCTCACCTGTCAGCAGCGGCCACGGCCGTCCGCGGCCCCATCCGAGAAACGGGCCGCCGTCATCAAGCTGTCCATAGCCGTCATGCGTATAGCGCCGCCAGCACGGACCCGCAGGGAAGTCGGTCTTCAGGACGGCGTCGATGACGCGGACCGAATCCTCGATCAGCGGATCGCCGGCTTTGCGAATGCCGTAGCGGACCAGCTCGAGAAATCCGCCGTCAACGATTTCCGCGACGGGGAATTCAGCCTGCGCGCCGGGTGCGCGATTGTGGATGAAGACGCGCTTGCCCTCGATGCTTTCGTCGGCGTCGGGATCGCCGATGTCGATGGGATTGATCCTGACGTAGTGCCGCTTGACGCCGGGGACGAGGAAGCCCTGGTTGGTGACGGTCCAGGTTTCGATGTGCGCCTCGAGGAAGTCTGCGTATTCCTCGAGGAATTGCGCCGTCGCCAAGTCGCCGCGATCGCGGGCGAAACAGGCCGCGCAGATCAGCGCCGCTACATTTGCGGCGAGCGTCGAGGGCGAGTAACCGGCATTTTCCTCCCATCGCTCCTGCGGAGTGGCGCATCCGTTGTCGATTAGAAAGCGGGCCGCCCGCAGCACCATCGGATACGGATCGAAATCCCTGAGCGCGCCAAACTTGTGCATCCGCCACGCGAGCATGATCGGAAACGAAACTTCGTCGAGCTGAATCCCGTTCCAGTAGGGCTTCCCGTCGACCCAGAAGTTCTGCGGAAAGCCACCGTCGGGCCGCTGCGCACATGCGAGATAGATCAAGGCGCGCAGCGCGGTGCTGAAGGCGCCGGTAGCGGCCAATCCGGTCACGCTGTGGACCATGTCGCGGGTCCAGACCAGATGGTAGCCGCCAAGGTCCTCGTCGCCCCTGGCCTCGCCCCAGGGGATGCTGAGCGAAGCGATGAGCGCGCCGGGATAGCTTTTGTCTTCATGGGCGAGAAGAAGGTCGCGGCTGCGGCGATAGAGCGCGCCGCCGTCGCCGGAGAATTGCCCGAGCGGAAGGGAATGGCGCGACGCGCGATCCCATTGTTCGAGGAAGCGGGCGCGATGCTCGGGGAAGGGTTCGGCGAGCGACTGATAGAGAGTAGTCGCCGCGCGATTGAGCTTGCGGCCGAAGCCGAGGCCGAGGGTGAAAGAGTAGCCCTTGCGCAAATCGATCTCGGCGGTGAGCGCGATATTACCGTCGGGCGCGGCGGCGAACTGATAATCCATTTTGAAGTTGGTGCTGATGTCCCGCCATCCGTCGGTATTTCCGACGTATCCGCATGAAGTTCTGAGAAATGGCACTGTGGCTCCCAAAGCCAGCCAGACATCGTCCTTGTTCGCAGCCAGGAACTCATGCCCGGCGATTTCAGCTTTGTGGCCGTTGTTGCCCCATCCGCCGACACCCAGATGCGGCGCGAGCAGGACGTAAAGGTGGAGTTTTTTGAGCAGCTCCGGGTCGCCCTCGAGGCGGGTGTTGATGAGCAGGGTCGACTGATGCGGATCGGTGATGACTTCCTTGAAGAGATGATAGCGGCCGTCGGGCGAATGGCCGACGATTCGCACGCCGAGGCCGGCGGCGTCGAGGTACTCGGTGGTGGAATTGAGATGGCGGCGTTCTTCGTGGAAGAAGGTCTCGCCGTCGGTGATCAGGAACTGGAGGTCGCGGACCTGCGGCTGATCGATGGTGGGGAAATAAATCTCGTTGACGACGCCGACGGAGGTGGTGAACCATAGATGGCTCGCGGAGGAGTAGGCGGTGCAGACCGTATCCTTGGCGCTGCGGGTCCATCGCGGCGGGATTCCGGGTGCGCCGGTGGCGACCGGAGATTTCAGAATTATTGCCATAGGACCTCGGTTCGATTCGCTTAGAGGAGAAATGTATCTCCCGAGTCCAGCCCAAGCCAGCCACCCGTGGGTACGGGTGGGGTGACCGCGGCGTTGGGCAAGAGCGGTTTTCGCGAAAATGATGAGGACCGCTACGCGCGGGGTTTTTCACTGGTCGCGGCGGCGACGGCGCAGTGTGAATCGCGAAATCCCGCAGACGGTCTTTCGCTCTCAAGCGCTGACAGAGAAAAAGATGTCTTGCGCGGATTTTTCGCTTGTTGTTGCGACGCCCGTGGGCACGGGTGGCCAGTGGGCGCTCCGACGGCAGCGCAGTATTAAGACGCGCTCCGTTGTCGCGCAAGCGCTCGGCAAGAAGCTGTCGGGGCTCATCGCCGAGGCCGAACGGAATGGCTGGCGGAACGAAAGATAGCAGCTATGAAAAGATTTGATGTTACTAGTCCGGATTTGGTCCGACGCGGCGGAACGCGACTGGCGAGCATCACGCGATATGCTGGCGAGACGATTCCCGGAGCGATGGGGGCGGCAGGCGGAGATGGCCCCGCAGGGAAAAGGGCTCAGCATCACGCTCCATTTGGGCGAGGGCGCGGGCGAGCCTAAACCCGCGATCGAATTGCGGCAGACACGCTGCCGAACGGTAGCACCGGGCATTTAGGGTTTGCGAAACGCGCGGACTCGGCCTGCGGCGCGCAAGCTTTCCGCTCGCCACGTCCATACTCACCGGCCGGACCCTGACAGTTTATCGACCATCTTTTGCGCATCCACGTCCCCTTGCGCGGCGGCGCATGGCGCGACGCATCGGGAATCGGCGATCGCGCACGGGCGCCAAACTCTGAAAGCGGCGGCATTTCAGGGGCGACAAAGGCCGCCCGGTTGCCTAGGCGTTGCCTAAGAGGCGATTCAGGGCTACGCCGGAAACCGGCCAGATTCAGATTCTCATTCTGCCCGTACGCCTTGAAGTGGTGGGCCGTTGGAGACTCGAACTCCGGACCTGCTGATTAAGGGGTCAGGCTGATTGGGAGTCAGACGGTTTCGGGTTGTTCAGGTTTCGTTGTTGTCACGGCCGGTTTTTCCGCGGGCTTAAGACGAAACATCCAGGCGACGCCGACGCTGATCGCGTAGAGCAGCACCAGCGGAATCGCGAGCAGGAACATCGAGATCATGTCGGGCGGAGTCAGAGCCGCGGAGACAATGAAGATGGCGACGATCGCATAGCGCCAGTAGCTGAACATCATCTTGTAGTCGATCATCCCGAGCTTGGTGAAAAAGAACGCGAAAATCGGCATCTCGAACGTGAGCGCGAACGCGAGCAGCAGCTTGGATGAGAACGCCAGGTACTCGCTGATGCGGATGGTCGGGGTGACTCCGATGTTCGCGTATTGAGCCAGGAAAAATGCGTAGCCGACTCTGAAGACAACAGCCCAGCAGAAATATCCGCCGAGCACGAAAAACATCGTCGCAAAGAAGACGAACGGCTTGGCCATCCTGCGTTCGGTTTCGTACAAACCCGGCGCGATAAATTTCCAGATCTCGTAAAATACCGCGGGGCTGGCGATGAACAGACCGGCGATGAGCGCGACCTTGATCTCGGTGTAGAACGCCTCGCCGACGCCGGTGCCGATCAGCAGCACCTTGCCGCCCGAGACCGCGCGAATCGGCCAGGTCAGCAAGCGGAACAGCGGATTTCTGATCGCGTACGCGAGGATGAAACCGACGCCGATGGCGATGAAGGCGCGAATCAGGCGGGTGCGGAGTTCCTGCAGATGCTCGATGAGCGACATCCGCGCCTGTTCCGGCGTCTCCTCGATGGGCGCGGGCGGTGTGATATCCTCGCTAGGCACGGTGCGGGATGACCGGCTATGTATTCTCGGGCGGCTTTACGGGAGGCGGCCCGGACTTGGGCGCGATGGGCGCGGGCGGTGGCACCTTGGGCGGCTCGTCGAGCACGTCGGTCAGTTCGCGGAGGACGGTATTGCTCGCCAGACGCAGCTCGCGCAAGACTTTTCCCACCGTGCGCATAACCTCGGGCAGGCGTTCGGGGCCGACGACAATCAGCGCGATCGCGAGGATCAAAACTATTTCAAAAAGGTCCAAACTTCGATGACCGTCCGGCACACCGGCCAGTGCAATTCGATGACTTTGCGCGGTGCGGGAAAATTCCGCGCAACTTGGCCTGCTCCATGCCAGTTAATCATCATACCCGACCGGGGTGTCAACGATGCTTAAAACCGGGGTCGTTGCGGATCGCCGCTACCTGAAGCACTTCGCCGGCCGGGCGCATCCCGAGCGTCCGGAGCGCGCCGAGGTCATGATCGAGATGGCGGAGTCGCTCACGCGGCCGGATCTGAGATTCATGGCGCCGCGCGAAGCGACGCACGAGGAAATCGCGAGCTGTCATGTCCCTGAGTATATCGCGACGGTCGCGCGATCAGCGTCGATGGATCGGTTCGATTTCGATCCGGATACGCATAGCTCGCGCGCTTCGTACGAGACCGCGGTACTGGCCGCAGGCGGCGTGCTTACGGCAGTCGAGGCCGTGATGGACGGAGCAATAGATAATGGATTTGCCATTGTCCGGCCCCCGGGGCATCACGCACTGCCTAATCGCGCGATGGGATTCTGCTTCTTCAACAATGTTGCAATCGTGGCGAAGTGGCTAATCGAAACACGCGGCCTCAAGCGGGTGATGATTGTCGATTGGGACGTCCATCATGGCAACGGCTCGCAGGATATATTTTACGAATCGCCCGAAGTGCTTTACGTATCGACGCATCAGTACCCGCAATACCCCGGCACCGGCTCGCTCCACGAGATCGGGTACGGCGCCGGACTGGGATTCACGGTGAATGCGCCGATGCCGGCGGAATTCGGCGACGCCGAGTATATCCGCGTGTTCGATCGCCTGATCATGCCGATCGGCCGCCATTTCAAGCCCGAGTTCATACTCGTCTCATGCGGCTTCGACGCGCATTTCCGCGATCCGCTCGCGCAGATGCGCGTGACGGAGGCGGGATTTGCAGCGATGGCGCGGCGGATGAAGCGGCTGGCCGCGGAATGCTGCGGCGGCAAGATGGTTGCGGCGCTCGAAGGCGGCTACGACCTCGAAGCAATCGCGGAGTCGGGACGCGCGGTGATCGACGAATTCGGACGCGACGCGGATGAGCCGATTCGTGCGGATGATGGCGGCGACCGGGCGATGCCGATGATCGAGCGGGCGGCGCAAAACGTCGGGCGCTTCTGGAATCTGGGCTAGGGCGATCGATGCTGCCGGAGCAACGCTCTGCGGGCAACGTCCCGGGTGAGAACGGGAGCGCGCGCAGTCGTCTCGTCTCAATAGGCAGTTCCGATTCGCGTGAATACCCACTAGACAAGCAGACAGTAGCCATTGGCAGCCATCCGTCGAACGACGTAGTGCTCGACGACGCGACGGTATCGCGCCGTCATGCCACGGTAACGCGCAAGCCGGGCAGCTTCGAGCTGGCGGACCTCGGCTCGACTAACGGCACGTTTGTCAACGGTGGCCGAGTGCGCGAACCGATCGCGCTGAAGCGCGGCGACGAGATCAAATTCGGCTCTGCGCGTTTTGCTTTCGTCGCTGCGGGCGATCCGATGCCGGCGCCGACGCGGGCGGCGCGCGCCCCGAGCCGGCTGGGACGGGGGCTGGCGGTTTTTTTCGCATTCGGAGTTTTCTCCGTCGCGGGAGTTCGTTACCGAAGCGAGATCGGACCCGCTGCGTCGGCGATCGCCGCATGGGTTTCGTCACGCCGGTCCAGCGCCGCGCCTTCGGCGACGAATACTCAGTCGGCAGCGGCCAATGCGGCGGCATCAGAAGGCCGAGCATCAGCGCCGCCGGCGATTCCAGCAGCAGTCCAGCCCGAATGGCTAAGGCGAGTGAACTACTACCGCGCGATGGTGAAGCTGCCGGCGATAGTCGAGGATCCGGCGCTGAGCAAGGGCGATCGCGCGCATACGATTTACGTCGTCAAGAACTACCGTGATGAGATCGCGCATCGCGGCCTCGGCGCCGAGATGCATACGGAAGATCCGGGAAGCCCAAACTTTACGCCCGAAGGGCTCGAGGCGGCCAAGGCCAGCGACATGGATGTGTGGTTCATGCCGGAACGGCCTGCCGACGCGATCGACCGGCCTGGTTTGTCCGACCCGGACGAATGGTCGGCGCAGCGAACACCGGGCTCGCCGGCGTGGTCGATCGACGGATGGATGTCGATACCGTTCCATCGCATGCCGATACTCAATCCGCGACTGACCAGCGCAGGGTTCGGAATCTACTGCGAGTCGGGAGCATGCGCCGCGGGCCTCAACTTATTGAACGGCTCGCAGCGGAAATTGCCGGCGGGCGTTGCGGACAGCGGGCCGATCGAGTTTCCTCCCGACGGCGCGACCGTCACGATAAGGTCGTTCGGCAACGAATGGCCCGATCCGCGCAGCAACTGTCCCGGCTACAAGCCACCGAGCGGACTGGCTATTACACTCCAGCTCGGCGCCTGGCTGGATACTCATCTCGGCGAATACTCAATCGCGCGAGAGAATGCCGACGGCAGCCGCACCGCAGTCGAAGCATGCGGGTTTGATTCGACTAGCTACTCGAATCCCGATGGATACTCACAAGAGCTGGGGCGAAACGTTCTGAAGTCTTACGGCACGCTCGTGGTGATTCCGCGCGCGCCGCTGGCCAAGGGCGCGAAGTACGCGGTGTCGATGAGCGCGAACGGAAAGCAGTACGACTGGACTTTCTCCACCGGTCCATGATGCGGATCGGCTAGCGCTGGAAATCGACCGCGATGATCGTCGCTATCGAATCGAGCGCGCTGTCGGGCGTCGCAATCACGAGCTCGCCGACCGGGTCACGGTTGAACAGCGTATCGGCCGCAGAGATTCGCTTGCGCACCTTGAGCGAAATCGTACTTGCCAGCGGACGCACGTCGCCGATGTGGCGCACCTTGACGCCGCGCACCGAGACGGACTCGTACGGCTTCATCAGCACGTGCAGATAGACCCGATTGCCGCGGCGCGTTGACGGTCCGTAGAACTGCCACGCCTCGAGTCCAGGGTCAGTGCCGACGATCGCCTCATCGTTGCGGTCCATCCAGTTGCCAATCGCTTCGAGCCGCTCGACGTGTTCGGGTGGGATAGCGCCGTCGCCCATCGGGCTCACGTTGAGCAGCAGATTTCCACCCTTGCCGGCCACTTCGCACAGAGTATGGATCAGCGACCGGATCGATTTGAAGTCCTTGTCCGACGGATTGTACCCCCAGCTGTTGTTAATCGTCAGGCAGGTTTCCCACGGGCCATCTGGCGGCTTGGGCGGGACGGCCTGTTCGAGGGTCTGATAGTCGCCGTAACCCGGGATGCGATCATTGATGACGACCTCGGGCTGGAGCGAGCGGATCATCTCGAGGAACTCGCGCGACTTCCATTCCTCGGGCGTGCGTTCCCATCCGCCGTCGAACCAGAGCAGATCGATCTTGCCGTAGTTGGTCAGCAGCTCGCGCATCTGGGAGAACATGAATTTTATAAATCGATCCCACTGTTCAGGCGTCGAGCGGCGCCAGTTGCCCCACTTGTAAGGCTTGTCCGACTCGACGAATGCCGGATAGTCGGGATGATGCCAGTCGATGAGTGAGTAATACAGTCCCAGCTTCAGGCCCTCGGCGCGGAACGCATCCGTATATTCACGAACTATATCGCGCTTGAATGGCGAATACTCAATTGAATAGTCAGAATGCGCCGTATGGAACATCGAGAAGCCGTCGTGATGCTTACTGGTCAGGACTGCGTATTGCATCCCGGCGCGTTTTGCCATCCGCGCCAGCGCGCGCGCATCCCATTTTGTCGGATTAAAAGTCCTGGCGGTTGAGTGATATTCGTCCACCGCGACGCTCTGCGAGTCGGGCAGCGCGCCGACGCCCCCGACCAGCGGCCACGACAGCTCGAGCCCGCGCTGGCTGCAAGGCGCCCAATGGATGAACATTCCGAATCTTGCCTTGTTAAACCACGATTCCATAGGCGCGCATTGTCGCCTTCCTCGGATGCGCGTGTCCATCCCGAGCCGGGCAGCGGCGCCGTGGCCTTCGTCCGGCTGGATGATCGACGGCTGGATTGGGTCGCATCGGCACTTGCGGATTGGCGACGCCTCGAATACTTCCATGTAGGACTGTTGGAATAACCTTATGCATGGACGGTTGGTTGATCGTTCGTGCGAATGCGAGTGGATAAAATGAAACGCAACTCCTTTAGATTGTCGTGTCTTGCCGTCGTGGCGGTGCTGGTGCTTGCCTCGGCTTGCAAAGGCGCAACGGATGGACTCCCAGTGAGAAACACAGGTCATTACGCAACCATCGAGACCGAGCACGGCGCCATAATCGTCGAGCTCTACCCCGCCGTCGCACCCAAGACGGTCGCGAATTTCGAGACGCTGGTGAACAAGGGCTTTTACAACGGCCTGACCTGGCACCGCGTTGTTCCGGACTTCGTGGTGCAGGGGGGAGATCCTGACGGGACGGGAGCCGGTGGCCCGGGCTACACCGTGCCGGGCGAAATCAACAAGAATGAGCATCACCTGCGCGGCAGCCTGGCCACCGCGCGCACGGGCGACGAAGTTAATCCGCAACGCGCGTCCAGCGGCAGCCAGTTCTACATCTGCCTGGAGCCGCAGCCGGGACTCGACGGCCAATACACCATCTTCGGCGGCGTGATTAAGGGCATGGACGTGGTCGATCAGATTCAGAAGGGTGACCACATGAAGAAAATCACGCTCGCGAAGGAGCCGCCCAAGTAGCCGCGGCGCGTCGCACATGGCGGATTCACGAAGCGGGCACCCCGATCGGGCGGGGCCCTACTTCACCGTTGACCTGCATCTCCACACCAATCGCGGCAGTGCGGATTCGAACCTGGCGCCGAAAGACCTGGTCGATCGCGCGCGTGCGATCGGAATCGGCGCGGTCTGCATCACCGAGCACGACAACATGTGGGATTCCCGCGAGATCGCGGCGCTGGCGGCCGACTCTGGCGTAATTTTTATCCGCGGGATGGAAGTCACGACCGACATGGGGCATGTCGGCGCGTTCGGGCTCGAGCGGTACGTCGGAGGAATCTACAAGCTCGCCGAACTGCGGCGCGTGGCGGACCTCGAAGGCGGGATACTGATCGCGAATCATCCGTTCCGCTACAAACTCGACCCGCGCTTTTCGTTCATCAACCCGGACTCAGAACTGATCGATCCGACTTATCCGGACCGCGCGGCCGAACTCAAAATTTTCGAGATGGTCGATGCGATCGAAGTGCTCAACGGCGCGTGCGGCGAGGACGAGAATGTGTTCGCGCTCAAGGTCGCGCGTCATCTTGGGTTGGCGGAGGTGGCGGGCTCGGACTCGCATTCGGCGGGCTCGGTGGGATGCGTGACGACGCTGCTCGACGGGCCAATCAAGGACGAGCGCGAGCTTATCGATGCGATCCAATCCCGGCGATGCCGCGCGGGCCGCGGCCTGCTGAAGAGCGCGCTTGCGCCTTTCGAGCTGTCGGCGAACCCCGGCTAGCGCGGCAAGCAAGCTCCGAGGTCGAAGCGTTTTCCTTTCTTTTGCGGCTTTGCCAGATTTGAAAGGAAAATTAGCCTACGACTGCGACCTAAGCTATGGATAAAGCCCTTGCTCATGCTACAATTTCCTTTCAAAACGCTATTCAAGCAATTTGAAAGGAAAATGTCTTGAGGCTAAGAGAACTCACTATCGAGCAGCGCAGAATCGCGGTGGATGCAGCGCAGCTTTACGAACATTTGCTCGAACTTCAAGCCGAGCGCCAAGCACTTCGCGGCGGATTGCACTGGAAGAAAGTTGCCGGCCGCGACTACCTCGTGCGCACGATTGACCGCCATGGCGGCAATCGCTCTCTGGGCCCGCGTTCGCCCAAGACCGAGGAAGCTTACCGCGAATTTACCGAAACTAAACGCGACCTCGACGAGCGGATTCGATCGATCAATCAAGAAGTCGCGCGCCAGGCCAGGTTCTGCGTCGCCGCGGGAGTGAATCGAGTTCCGCGGATTGCGGCCGACATAGTAAGGTCGCTCGATGCCGGCGGGCTGCTGGGCAGCCATCTGATTATTCTCGGCAGTCATGCGATCTATGCCTACGAAATGGCGGCGGGCGTACAGCTCAAAGCCGGACTTCTGCAAACCGAAGATCTCGACACGCTGCTGAACACCAAGGTTGAAATCGAACTGGCCGGCTCGATACGAAGTTCAGGCCTCCTCGGAATCCTTCAGCGCGTGGACAGAACCTTCAAGCCTCAACGGAAAAGGTCATTTCGCGCTGTCAACGCGAAGGGCTTCATGGTCGACTTGATCCGGGCGCCAATCGATTCCCCTGGCGGCCTCAGCAGCATTGGCAGCGGACTGGATCTGATTGCGGAACCCCTGCACGGCCTCGAATGGCTTGGCGCGGCGCCGCGAATGACCCAAATCGTGATCGCCGACAATGGCTTCCCGGTCAGGTTTGTGGTCCCTGAGCCGCGCGTGTTCGCATTGCACAAGCTGTGGGTCTCGCTCCAGCCGACGCGAGATCCAATCAAGCGCAAGCGCGATTTCCGCCAGGCAGAGGCAGTTGCACAACTATCGCTCGACTACTTCAACTTGAGGTTCGATGATCCCGCGATAAAAGCGCTTCCGGCCGCGCTTACCGCGATGATTGCGGGCTTGGTCGAGCGGCTCGGTGAGCGAAGCTCGAAGACGCGAGGCGAGCCGACGGCGCTTCCGCCGGGCTTCGAAGATCCGGAGGGCGAGGATCATGCGGATTAGATCGCTCGGCGGCATTGTTCGCCACGCGATCGATCCGATAAAATTTCGTTGCCGCCGCTGAGACTTTACCGATGAGTGCCAACAAGGATCGCCTCGCCCTGATCGAGCAACTCTCCTCGATCGGCGGCGAACATTCCGAGGATCTTCGCGAGACCCTGGACCGGGTTGCCCTGGCGATCGCCACCGGCATGGAGGCCGAGGTCTGTTCGCTCTACCTGTTCGATCCGCAGCGCGAGCGAATCGTGCTGCGCGCCACGGTGGGACTCGATCGCGAATCGGTCGGCAAGGTTTCGATGCGCCTCAGCGAGGGACTGGTCGGGCTGGTGCTGGAGAAAGACGAACCGGTTTGCGTGCCCGACGCGATCAGCCATCCGCGCTACAAGTACTTTCCCGAGACCGGCGAGGAGCGCTTCCATACTTTTCTGGGCGTGCCGGTTCGCGACGGCCGCAAGAAGCCGCTCGGAGTGCTGGTCGCGCAGACGCTCGAGCGGCGCAAATTCAACAAGAGCGAAATCCGCCTGCTCAACACCGCCGCCAACCAGGTCGCGCAAATTCTTTCTCATTTCAGGCTGCGCGAATCGCTCGTCACCAAGGAAAAAGAGCGGCTCGAATATCGGCGCCGGATGATCGAGGCCAACCGCCAGCTCAAGGACTACGAAAAAGTCGGTGGCAAGACGCGCCACGCCCCGCCGGCGAAGATTCGCCGCCCCCGGCTGGCAGGGCTTTCCGCGTCACCCGGATTTGCGCAGGGAAACGCGCACGTCGTCGGCACACTTCTAAGCAGCGTCGATCGTAACCAGAAGTCCCGCGACCCCAAGGCCGAGGTCAAGCGCTTCGAGGACGCTCTGGCCCGTTCGCTGGCCGAGCTGGCGACGCTGCGGATACGGATGGCGCCGCTGATGCCCGAGTCGGACCTCAAGATCTTCGACGGCCATCGCATGATTCTCGAAGACGAGGAGTTCGTCGGCCGCATCCGCGGTGCAATTGCCGACGGCTACACCGCCGAGAGCGCGCTGTTCCGGGTCATCGAGGAACTCAGCACCTCGATGCTTGCGGTCGCAGACAATTATTTGCGCGAGCGCGCGACCGACTTCCGCGACGTCGGCCATCGCGTGTTGCGTCATCTGCGCCAGGAGGAAAAGAGGGCTCCCTTCACCAAGCCTACGATTATAGTCGCCGAGGAGCTTACGCTCTCGCAGCTGATGCTGGTCAGCCACGACAATCTGGCGGGGATTGCGCTGCAATCGGGCGGCGTCACCTCGCACGCGGCGATCCTGGCGCGGGCGTTCGAAATCCCGACCGTAGTCGGCGTCGAACATCTGATGGAATCGGTCATCGAGGGCGATCAGCTCGTGCTCGACGGCAACTCGGGCGTCGTTTACGTCAATCCCGCCGCCGAGATCGAGCGCGACTACGTGAGCCTGTCCAAGCGCTACGAGGCATTCAAGCGCGAGCTTATCGAAGAGGGCAACGCGCCGACCGCGACCCGCGACGGCCATCGCGTCATGATGCTTGCGAATATCGCGCTGCTGCCGGATATCCACCTGGCGTTGCGCTATGGCGCTGAGGGCGTCGGGCTGCTGCGTTCGGAATTCTCGTTCCTGACCTACGAGGATTTTCCCGACGAGACTCAGCAGCTCGCGCTGTACGGCAAGATGCTTGAGCTGCTCGGCAAGCGCCCGATCACGATTCGCACGCTCGATATCGGCGCCGACAAGTATCCGCCGTACATGCGGGTGCCGCGCGAGGACAATCCGTTCCTCGGCTGGCGTTCGATACGCGTCTCACTTGAGATGCCGGGGCTGTTCAAAGTTCAGCTCCGCGCCATTCTCCGCGCCGCCGCCAAGCACGACGTCCGCATCATGTTCCCGATGATCTCGAGCCTAGAGGAATTGCGCCGCGCCAAGGAATTGCTGGCCGAGTCGCAGGCCGAGCTGTTCAAGGAAGGACTCGAGCACAATCCCAATATCGAAGTCGGAATCATGGTCGAAGTGCCGTCGGCGGTGTGGCTCGCGCCGCGCCTTGCGCGCGAGGTCGATTTTTTCTCGATCGGGACCAACGATCTGATCCAGTACCTGCTCGCCGCCGATCGCAACAATCGCAAAGTCGCGCACCTGTACGAGGCGCTGCATCCCGCGGTCATTTCCGCCATCGCCGAGGTCGTCAACGTCGCGCGCGCGGCCGACAAGGAGGTTTGCCTGTGCGGCGAGATGGCCAGCGATCCGCTGGCAACGCTGCTGCTGGTCGGGATGGGTCTCGACGAACTAAGTCTGAGCCCGCTATTTATTCCGGTGGTGCGCAAAGTCATTCGGGAGGTCGATTATCAGACCGCCCGCCTGATCGCGCGCGAGACTTTACAAATGGCCAGCGTGCAGGAGATCAAGGGTTACCTGGTCGAACGCTATCGCGATTTGGGCCTCATCAATCTGGTCGAAATGTACCGCTAGTTACCCTCTTTCCAGAATTGTCACGATAAATTCACTCGACTTTGGCGCTATTAATGTGTTTCAATGAATTGTTGACATTTTTGGTCGGGATTTATTTACTCTCTCTGACCGACCGGTTAGATACCGTCAGGGCCCGCGTTCGGGTATGATGCGCAGGGTGGGTATGCTGGGGTAGGAAAAAAAGTAGAGGATCTATGGTATTTCTTATATTATTAGGCGGATTTCTGGTTTTCGCGGCAGGTGTCCTCTATTGGCTGTTGGGGACGAATCGTTATGGCGGTGATCGTCCGGCCGCCACGCTTCAGTTGACCGCACGCAAGGGCGCGACCGCCGATGCGGCGATAAAGCCGGAGCCTTGCCGCACGATTCGCGTCTATTTCATCAAACCCTCGCGCTACGACGAGGAGGGCTTCGTCCAATATTTCCGTTACGGGGTTCAGCCCAACAACACTTTGACGGTGCTGACGGCGCTCAACGAGGCGTTCAACAAGCGTTACGCGGTCGAGCGAAACGTCCGCCTCGAGACGGTAATTTGGGACGAAATCTGCGACGGTGTAGTCAGCCCTGAGACAATCAAGGCGATAAAGGAAAAGGCGCACGAAGATGGGGTCGAGTTGCTGATCGGGCTGGCCGGTGTGCAATCGAATCAGTATCCGCGCGGGCGCGACCTCGCGCTTCAGTTCGTCGCCGAAGGCTTGCCCACGATGATGGGCGGCTTCCATGTCAGCGGCTTTCCGGATTCGTGCAAGTTCCTCAACGAATGCGGCATCACGACCGTCGTCGGCGAGGCCGAAAACATTTGGGGCGTTATCGTCGAGGACTTCCTGCGCGGCGAGTTGCGCAAGAGTTACTCGGTCACGGAGGGAATTCGCGCCAAGACCGGCCAGGACGACATCACCGTTCCGCTAATGACGGAGTCGCTGTTGCCGATGCTCGACGATCGTTATCTGACGCGATTTTTCAACGATACGATGACCACGCTCGACACTTCGCGCGGGTGCCCTTTTACCTGCTCGTATTGCAGCGTGAAAAACGTGATGGGCCGCACGATGCGCTCGCGCGAGCCCGACGCCGTCGTAAGCTGGGTGCGCGACGCATGCCGCAATCACGGCATCGAGTCGCTGTTCCTGGTCGATGACGACTTTTTCCGCTCGCCGCGATGGGAAGAGATTCTCAGCGGCCTGATTGACGTGAAGAAGGAGTATCCCAAGCTCTCCTTCATGATGCAGGTGGACGTCGATGCGTCATGCTACGCAAATGTCGCCGACGGCGAGACCGAGACCGCCAAGCATCGGCGCAGCAAACGTTTCACCGAACTGGCCGCAGCCGCGGGATGCTACCAGGCGTTCGTCGGAATCGAGTCGCTCAATCCCGACAACCTGAACTTTGCGACCAAGTACCAGAATACCGACGACCGCCAGCACAAGTGGAAGCTGGAAGCGGCACGCGCGCACGTGATCGACAAGTATCGTCGCGTCGTCGAGAACTGGCACAAAGTCGGTGTGTCGGTGCACGCCGGCTACATGCTGGGATTCCCGTTCGACGGTCCCGATTGCGGGCGCGTGGCGGTGGCAACTCTGAAAAAGATCGGCTTCGACCTTGTGTCGTTCTTTATCATGACTCCGCTGCCGGGCACTGAAGATCAGGCGCGCTTCACCAGGGAAGGCGCCATCATCGACTGGGACTTCAACCAGCTCGACTCGCAGCACGTCACGCTCAAGCACGACAAGATGGACAAGGAAAGCTGGCTCGGCGCGTACCGCGACGCTTACATGGGCTTCTACTCGATCCCGCGCTTTCTTCACAGCATTTTCACCGTATGCGCCGGCCGCGGACTCAATGCGGAAGCGCGCTGCTCGGTGCTCCGTCAGTTCACCTATTATTTCTTCAGCCATCGCCAGGGGCGGCATCCGATGGTCGGCGGGATATGGCCGATTCGGCGCCGCGACGTCCGCCGTGTGGCAGTCACCGACGATGAGGCGCGCCGCTTCTACCTCGGCGGGAAGCGCTTCGGCGCGATTTTGCGCGGCGACGCCGGCGAGGGATTCGCCGGGGCTCCGGCGTAAGCGACGCCAATTTAACGACCTGACAGAAGACCGGCGCGATCCGATCGGGATCGCGCCGGTGTGCTTTTCGGGTGCTATCGGGCGCTATCGGGCGCTAACATCCGCATCGCCTCAGAATTATCCGCGCCAGGCTTGCGCCGAAGCCGTATAAAGGGCTAGGGATTGCCCGGGGATTCCGTCGTGATCACGCCGACCGTCATCGTCGCCGCCTTGGTCGCCATCGCGGTACTGATCTTCGTCCCACACATCTTCCGGCTGCTTGTCCGCCTCGCGACCTTTTTCATACCTGTGGCGATCGCCGTCATGGGCATCGCGATGATCATGAACGACGAGACGATTTTCGAAAGACCCGGTGCCGCGCAGCGCGTGGTCCGGTTCGTCACGATGAACTCCGCGGCCGCCAGCCAGTCAGGTTCCGGCTCGGTGATTTGCCAGATGGGCAATCAGCCCCAGCCAGGGACTCCTGCCGAGACCGCGCCGCGCAAGCGCGTCGCAAAAGAAGAAGTCTTCGGCAAAGCTCATGGGGGCCGAACCGCGCTGCCGATCGCGACGCCGGCGCCGTTCGACGATGTCTTTCCGGAATTGATTCGCCGCTCATATCCGGGAATCCCGCGCCAGAAACTGTTCCAGCTCTCGCAGGACACGATCAACTCGCTCGGTGGATGGAAAATCGTCAAGGCGGATCCCCGCAACTTCACCATCGATTGCATCTACACGACGCAAATCTTCAAATTCGAGGACGACGTGAGGATCACGGTGCAACCATCAGGCGTGATCGACGTGTGCTCGCGCTCCGGCTTGGCGCGCCCCGATGCGACCTCGATGCTGCGCTACTTCCCCGGTGACCTCGGCGCCAACATTGGGCATATCAAGGAATTTTACGAGGCGCTCGAGCCGAAGATGGATGAGGTCTACAAGGAAGAGCAGGACCGGGAGAACGCCAAGAAGCCGCGCTAACGCGCACGCGCGCGCAGGGGTGACCCCTGGCCGTTGGCACGGCTGGCCAGTATTAAGAGACCGCGCGCCCGCGGCAGTAGCTACCAGCAGTGCTTTTGACAAGACGCACGCGATCCGGTCAAGCTGTGATCGTATGGCGATGCGGGAGACTCAGATCGACGCGCTGGCGACTCATCTCGTGCAGGGGCTTATCGATCGCGGCATGATCAAGCCCAAGGGCGACGTCAAGGAACTGGTGGCGTGCGTGGTCGAGCTGATGTCGGCGAATTTCGAGACCGAAGCGCAGATCGACGAAGAGGCCGACAAGATGGCGGAGGCGGAGGCGCGCCGCGATACGCGCCTGGACGTAACGCGGCTGCGCAATTTGATTCGCCAGCGGTTGGCCGAGAAGAAGAACTTCACGCTCTAGGCGACATACCCGCAGAGTAAGTCTTCATGAAGCTCACCGAAGCACGAGTGCTGTTCCTGGCGCGCGAGTCGCTGGCAAAATTGCGCGACGAGGGCCTGGCCGAGATCGCGAACTTTCCGCTCGCGCTACGTCAGGCGCGCGAAATCGTCGCACAGTTCAACGAGCAGGGCGACGAGATCGATGCGATCGTGAGGCGCAAGATCAATTCGATCAAACGCGGCATCGTCGAGGGTTCCAACGAATGGAGCATCCTCTACAAGCGCTACCGCGACGAAGAGATGCGCAAGAAGGGCCCCCAGCGGCAGGGGTGACCCTTGCACCGCAGGGCTGAGCCCTGCACCCAGTATTAAGGCCGCGCTCCGTTGTCGCGCGCGGGCACTGCACCCAATGTTAAGAGCAGGCGAGAGATAGTGGGTACGTTGGGTTGGCGGTTTGATACAATCGGGGGCATGGACGATAACGAATTTCGGGAGCGGTCCGATATCGCCTTGACCAAAGTCGCGAAATGGCTCGAGGACCTCGACCCGGACGAAGTGGACTACACGACGGCCGACGGCGTCGTGACGATTGAGTTCACGGGCGGCGCGAAGTTTATCCTGTCGAGGCAATCGCAGATGAAGCAGATGTGGCTCGCCGCCGGCTCGCACGGATTCCATTACAGTTGGGACGCTGTGCGCGGTCTGTGGCTCGACGACAAGGACGGCCACGAGTTGTTTCCACGTCTGGCAGAGGCGATATCCGAGCAGCTCGGGCATCCCGTGGAGTTCTGAATTTTAAGCGGCAGGGCGATGGGTGCAGGGGCAGGCGCCTGCTCAGATCTCGTCGCGGATGATTCGCGTCGCGATTACCAGCGCGGTGGCGCCGGCCGTGGACATCAGGATCGCGCCGACAAAGTTATGCGCCTGCACGCCGAGCACCGCGAAAATCATTCCTCCGATCACTCCGCCAAGCAGGCCGAGCGCTATATCAGCCATCATGCCGTAGCCGTCGCCGTTGAGAATCTTCCCGGCCAGCCATCCCGAAATGAGTCCGATTAGAATCCATGCGAACATGATCGGCCCTGTCCTCCCTGTTGTCGGCCGCGACGCCCGAAAGTTCGGCGTCGAGCCTTCATGCAAGAAGGAGCAAGAGCGTTGCCATCGGGGATACGCGCGAATTGGTGGGTGAATCAGGCGCAAGTGCGGCGGATATGATGCCGAATTTCGACTGCACCGCCGGATTGCGGCTGCGGGGCAGGGGGGAGGCGTAAGACGGAGGTTGCCCCAGATATCGGTTTAGCTAAAACTGATCGCCGCGGTGGCGATTCGATCCAAAATCCGGGGTGCGATCTCAGGATTCGGCGAGGTCGTTGCGCGTGCGCATCTCCCCGGATGGCGCACGCGCGAAAATATCGCCATCGGCGCGATCCACGATCCAATCGCGGAGCGCCGCCACGAGGCGATTCGGCTGATCAAGAATGTTCGGGTGTACGACGACCTCGAGCTGATGCTCGACGGTGAGGCTCCCTACTTTGTCGATGTCGCCAGTCCCCCGGGGATGCATCATGAGGCCGCACGCGCGGCGCTTAGAGCGGGCGCGCACGTGCTGGTCGAAAAGCCGCTTGCGCTCACGCTTGCCGACTTCGACGAACTCGCCGCGATTGCCGCGGAAAAACGGCGCGTGCTGATGTGCGTGCACAATTGGAAATACGCGCCTGCGTATGCGGCCGCGCGCCGGGCTGTCGAAGCAGGGCGGCTTGGCGAGATTCGCTTCATGTCGATCGACCGGCTGCGCACAGAGCCTGCGGGCGCGGGCGGAAGCGGCGGCAAGTGGCGCGCGTCGGCGGCGTCGGGCGGAGGGATTCTGATCGATCACGGATGGCATGTGTTCTACTTGATGTATTGGATGTTCGGCGGCGAGTCGCCGGTGTCGGTTTCGGCGCGGCTTGAATCGCCGGCGGGCGTTGACGTTGAGGACGTGGCCGACGTGCGAGTCGGGTTTGGGGCGGGGCGTGTGGCGCGTGCGCATCTGTCGTGGCGCGCGCCGGTGCGCAGAACTTCGGCGGTCATCTATGGAGAGCGCGCGTGTATCGAGATCGAGGGGGATCGGGTCCGGCTGACTGATCGGTCGGGCAAGGCTGAAGACCTGTCGGTGGATGATATCCCCGATGATTCGTACCATTCGGCGTGGTTCGGCGGAGTCGCGCAGGAGTTCGAACGAGCTGTTTCCGAAGGAACCAATTCGGCCGTCGCTGTTGCAAGGCGCAATTTGGCCGAGGCGCGCGTCGCGCTGGCACTAATCGATGCGGCGCGACAATCATCTGTCAACAGCGGCATCGAGATAAATATCCCGTAAAATCAGGTAGTTAGAGCGAAATCTCTCACCGGGAGCATTTTGGCTCGAACTGATCGCCTGACCGCTCGGACTGTCTCTCTTGACTTTCGGGAGTGTGACGGTAAAGTTGCCATTGACCGAAAGGTTAGGCGGATTATCGAGACGGGAAGCACTATGGGCGCATTGCAGGTCAAACAGCTAGGCACATCCGAGCCGCGCACACAGTCGCAGGATTCGCGAGACGAGATTCTGAAGGCGGCGATGCAGCTATTTGCAAATCGCGGATTCCATGAGACGTCGATGTCGGAAGTGGCGCGCGAGGCGCGGGTCAGCAAGGCGCTGATTTTCTGGCATTTCAAGACCAAGGAAGAGCTGTTCGTGGCGGTGCTGAACCGGTTGCTGGAGCCGTACTTCATCGATTTTGCGGAAGAAGCGGCGATGGACGAGCGCGCGCAGATTGAGAAGCTGGCGGAGTCCTACCTGTCATTCGTGCGCGACAACGCGAGCTCGGTGCGTTTTTTCCTGGCGCAGATGCTCCACGACGAGCGGCTGTCCGAGAGTCTCAACGACCAGGTGCTCAAGCTGTATAGCGGATATCGCGCGATGCTGGTCGAACTGATCGCGCGCGCGCAGCAAAAGGGCATCTGCACGCGGCGGACGGCGCCCGAATCGGCGGCGGCGTTTCTGCTGTCGGCGCTGAACGGATTGCTGATCGAATACTTGTTCATGGGCGAAAACGCCGTCGATCCGGAGGGGGCGGTAGCGATGGTCGGCGAGTGGCTGTTCGGGGCACCGCCGGGGTCATCTTCAACGGAGGGGGGCGGCGCGCCGGCCGCCTGAATTTTTCACTCTTTCACTTTCTTCAACATCCCAGGAGAACGCACGGGTATGCGCATTCCGCTTAGACAAATGATCGATCTGGGCCGCTACATACGCGCGAAGAAGCGTTCGGGGGAGAAGTATTTTCCATTGGTGCTGATGCTCGAGCCGCTGCATGCGTGCAACCTTGCATGCATCGGATGCGGGCGAATCGTCGAGTACAAGGACACGATTCGCGACATGATGCCGCTGGACGAGGCGCTGCATTCGGCCGAGGAAGCGGGCGCGCCGATCGTGTCGATCTGCGGCGGCGAGCCGCTGATGTACAAGTATATCGTGGCGCTGACGCAGGGATTGATCGAGGCTCAGAAGCGTCACGTCATGATCTGCACCAACGCGGTCCTGCTGGAGCGATTCGTGAAGCAGGTGGCGCCGAGTCCTTACCTTAGCTTCAACCTGCATCTGGACGGGATGCGCGAGACCAACGATCGCGTGACCGACAGGCAGGGGCATTTCGACACCGTCGTGAAGATGCTCAAGATGCTGAAGCAGAAGGGCTACCGGGTGCAGACCAACACGACGGTGTTCCGCGAGACCACCGCTGAAGAACTCGAAAGGATGATCAAGTACCTGACGAGCCTGGGCGTCGATGGGATGCTGCTGAGCCCCGGCTATCACTACCAGGTGCTGAGCAACAGCGAGGAGTATCTCAAGAAAGAGGAGATGCCGGCCAAGTTCCTCAAAGTCCGCGACATGGCGGACGACTACAAGATCATCAATACGCCGATATACCTGGACTACCTGATCGGCAAACGTGACATGCAGTGCAGTCCGTGGACGACGGTGACGCGCAATCCGCGAGGATGGAAGGGGCCCTGCTACCTGATAACCAACGGGCACTACAAGACGTTCAACGAGATGCATGCGGCAACGGACTGGGAGTACTACCGGACCAAACAGGATTTCCGCTGCCGCGACTGCAAGCTGCATTCGGGATTTGAAGGCACAGTGGCGCTTGATTTCGGCAAGAATCTCAAAGACTCGTGGCGGATGGTGCGGCATTACGCGGCGTGAGGGATTGCTCGCGCTGTCGAAGCGGAGAGTGCTCGCGCGCAGCTGACCAATCACCCTTGCCAGGCGGGAGGGAAACGATCGCGTGAGGAAAAATCCCGGTCAGTTTTTCAGTGCTGCCGTCGAGCCGACGTCAGCGCCGCCGGCATCCAGGCAAGAGAAACGAGACGTGTTCGACTTGCACAGATATTTGAAGGAACGCGGGCAGATTATCGAGCGAGCGCTCGTTCAAAGCGTCGAGGAACCCGCGGGCGCGGCGGCGCGCTTGCATGAGGCGATGCGCTACTCGCTGTTGGCGGGCGGCAAGCGGCTGCGGCCGGTGCTTGTGCTGGCGTCGTGCGAGGCGGTCGGAGGGAAAGTCGAGGCGGCGATGGGACTGGCGTGCGCGGTCGAGATGATTCACACCTACTCGCTGATTCACGACGACCTGCCGTGCATGGACGATGACGATATGCGCCGCGGGCGCCCGACCAATCACAAGGTCTATGGCGAAGCGATCGCGACGCTGGCGGGCGACGCGCTGCTGACGGACGCATTCAAGGTGCTCGCGCGCCCGGCGGACAACAGCGCGTCGCCGGCACTCGTGCTGGAAACGATCGCGGAGCTCGCCGGCGCGGCGGGATCAGCCGGGATGGTCGCGGGGCAGGCGATCGATCTGCTCGGCGAGGGCAAGTCGAAGACGGTCGAGGAGCTCGAAGAACTGCACGGCAAGAAAACCGGGGCGCTGTTCCTGGCGTCGGTTCGCGGCGGTGCGCGCCTGGGCGGCGCGAGTGAGGCGCAAATCGAATCGCTCGACGCATACGCGCGCGCGCTCGGGCTGGCCTTCCAGGTCGTCGATGACCTGTTGGACGTGCAAGGCACGCCCGAGCAGATGGGCAAACGGACGCAAAAGGACGTCGAGCGCGGCAAGGCGACCTATCCCGCGATATTGGGAATCGAGCGCTCGCTCGATTTGGCGCGCGAGCTCGAAACGCGAGCGCATCGCGCAATTGCCGGCTTCGGGGATAGCGCCGACGCGCTGCGCCACCTTGCAACCTTCGTCGTGGAGCGCAAGCTGTGAACGCGGCCGAAGCGTCGGTGGAAATTGCGGGGACGCATTCGCGCCAGGCCGTGCTGGTGGAGCCCGGGCGGCTCGAATTGCGCGACTACGTCGTGCCGCATCCGGGGCCGGGCGAATTGCTGATTCAAATCCGCTGCGCGTTGACTTGCGGCACCGATCTGAAGATGTTTCGGCGCGGACATCCGCTGTGGAAACTTCCGATTGCTTTCGGTCATGAGTTTTCCGGCGTGGTGATGGAAGCCGGCGAGGGCGTGACGGCATTCAAGGCCGGCGACGAAATAATGGCCGCGCCGACCGCGCCGTGTGGGATCTGTTTCTACTGCCAGCATGGGCAGGAGAATCTTTGCGACGACGCTGTGGGGCGGATGGTGCTCGGCGCGTATGCGGACATGCTGGTGCTGCCGGCGCACGTCGTTGCGCGCAACACATTTATCAAACCCGCGGACCTGCCGTTCGAAGAAGCCGCGCTGCTCGAGCCGCTTTCGTGCGTGGTCCATGCCCAGGAAATGGCGCGTCCCGAAAAGACCGAGACGGTGGCGATCATCGGCGGCGGCGCATTCAGTCTGCTGCACATGCTCGTGCTGAAGGCCGCGGGCGTGCGCGAGGTGGTGGTCGTGGGGCGAGGCGCCAAGCGCCTGAAGTGGGCGGAGGAGATGGGCGCGGACCGGGTGATCGACGCGCGCAGCGTCGACGCGACCGCGGAAATCGCACGGCTCAACGGCGGCTTCGGTCCCGACCTGGTGATCGAGTGCACGGGGCAAGTCGAGGGATGGCAGGATGCGGTGGCGCGGGTGCGGCGCGGAGGGCGGGTAGTTTTTTTCGGCGGATGTCCGGTGGGCACGGTACTCAGCGTCGACACGCGACTGATGCATTACGACAATCTGACGTTGATGGCGGCGTTTCATTTTCGGCCGCGCGACGTGCGGCGCGCTTACGAATTGCTGGAGGGGCGTGCGCTGAATGCAGGCTCGGTCATCAACGCGCGAATGCGGCTTGGCGATTTGGTGGAAGTGTTTGCGATGCTCGAGCGCGGCGTGGTCCTGAAATGCGCCGTGATTCCATAGTGGATTGCGGTGAGGTTGCGGCGGGTTCCGGGGGGACGCGGGCTGAGTTCAGGCAAGGGTGAAATATGAGGCAGGCTATTGAAATTGAAAGCACGGCGATTGCCATGTCGCCGCATGATGAGTTCGCCGCAAAGGTTGATTACACGGTAGATCGCGCGCAGCGCGCGCTTATCGCGCTGCAGAAGCCCGAGGGCTACTGGCACGCGCCGCTGGAGGCGAATGCGGAGATGAACGCGGAGTTCATCATCTTTAACCATTTCATGGACACGGTCGATCGCGAGGTCGAAGCGCCTCTGAAGAAGCATCTGCTGGACATTCAGAGTCCGGACGGGAGCTGGGCGCTTTACGCGGGCGGCGAAGGGCATCTCTCGACGACGATCGAAAGTTATTTTGCGCTGAAGCTCACCGGCATGCGCGCGGGTGACGAGCCGATGGCGGCGGCGCGGCGCTGGATCCTGTCCAAGGGCGGCATCGTGAACTGCGGGACGCTGGCGCGCTTCTACCTGGCGGCGATGGGCCAGATAACGTGGGAGGCGACGGCTGCGCTGCCGGTCGAACTCGCGCTTTTCCCGAACTGGTTCCCGTTCAACATTTACGAACTCGGCTCATGGGCGCGCGGAACGCTGATGGGGCTGATGATGTTGCAGGCGGCGCGTCCCGAGAAAAAGATCGACTACCAGCGCGGAGTGCTGGAGTTGTTCATCCAGCCGCCGCATTTCACGAAGTTCAAACAGCCGCGCGGAAAGAAATTGCTGTCTCTGCGCAATGCGCTGAATCTCGCCGACCAGGCGCTGCGATTCTACGATCGGCACAAAATCAAATCGATCCGCGCGCGCGCGCTGCGCCAAACGGAAAACTGGCTCATCGAACATCAGGCGGCCAACGGCTCATGGGGCGGAATCGAGCCATGCTACCTGCTGAGCGCGATGGCTCTGAAAGCCAACGGCTACCGCAACGACCATCCCGTGCTGAAGAAAGCGATCGAGGCGTCGCACGAACTCATTTGGCACTTCAAGGACTACGACATGTACATGCCGTGCGTGTCGGTCAACTGGGACACGGCGCTCGCGGGCCGGGCGCTGCTGGATTCGGGATTGCCGGGCGACCATCCGGTGCTGAAGCGAACGTCGCAATGGTTTATCGATCATCAGATTTTCAAGAAGGGCGATTGGTCGGTAAAGCGGCCCGACCTCGAACCGGGCGGATGGGCGTTCGAGTTTTACAACGACTGGTATCCCGACGTGGACGATTCGGCGGTAATTCTGTCGGTGATGGCGGACTCGGCAGCTGATGACGGCGCGGCCAGGGAGCGCGCAATCCGCGCTGGTGCGAACTGGGTAATGGGAATGCAATCGAAAGACGGCGGCTTTGCGGCGTTCGACGCCGACAACGATTCAACCTGGCTCAATCATCTGCCGCTCGCGGACGTGGAAGCGGTGACGGATCCGTCGTGTCCCGATCTCACCGGGAGGGTGCTCGAGATGATGGCGTCGGTCGGCTATCGCACCGAGCATCCGGCGGCGAAGCGCGCCATCGAATGGCTCAAGCGAAATCAGTCGCCAGCGGGCGGATGGTGGGGACGGTGGGGTATCAACTATATCTACGGCACATTCTCGGCGCTGTCGGGCTTGCGCGCGATCGGCGTCGATGTCAACGAGCCGTGGATCAAGCGGGCGGTCGAGTGGCTCAAGTCGAAGCAGAATCCCGACGGCGGCTGGGGCGAGAGCCCGCTGTCGGACAAAGATCCCGCGTGGCGCGGGCGCGGCAGCAGCACGGCGTCGCAGACGGCGTGGGCGCTGATCGGATTGATCGCGGGCGAGTCAGGGATCAGCGAACACGCGATGCGCGGCGTCCAGTGGCTCTCAGAGCGGCAGAACGATGAGGGCGCGTGGGACGAGAGGGAATCGACCGGCAACGGATTCCCAAATCATTTTTATCTTCGCTACCACATGTACGCGCATTACTTTCCGCTGATGGCGCTCGGGCGGTTCCGCCGGCGGCTGGCGGAGACGGCGTCACATTGAGCGCATCGCGATGAAGGCGATTTCCATTCTCGGCTCGACCGGATCAGTCGGCGTCACCACGCTGGACGTGGCCGCCCGATTCAGCGACCGATTTCGCGTCGTCGCGATGGCCGCGGGACGCAACCTGGATCTGCTGACGGAGCAGGTAAAGCGCTTTCATCCCGAACTCGTCTCGGTGGCGACGCCCGAACTCGCGCGCGAACTGGCGGCGCGCGTCGGTGCGCAGCGCGTGACGATCGTTCATGGACTCGAAGGCGCGATTGCCGTCGCAACGCATCCCGCGGCGAAGCTGGTGATGTCGGCGCTGGTCGGTGCGATGGGATTGCAGCCGACGCTGGCCGCCATCAAGGCCGGCAAGGACATCGCGTTTGCCAACAAGGAAGTGCTGGTCATTGCGGGCGAGTTGATCACGGCGGCGGTGCGGGAGAATCGCGTGCGGCTGCTGCCGGTGGACAGCGAGCACAACGCGGTTTTTCAATGCCTGGAAGGACGCGGGCGCGAGTCGTTGAAGCGGGTCATTTTGACCGCGTCGGGGGGACCGTTTCGCGAGCTGGCGGCCGATAGTTTCGAATCGATCACAGTCGAGCAGGCGCTGAAGCATCCGACCTGGCGTATGGGCAGCAAGATTACGATCGATTCGGCGACGCTGATGAACAAGGGGCTCGAGGTGATCGAGGCGCGGTGGCTGTTCGACCTCAAGGCCGCCGAGGTCTCGGTGGTGATTCATCCGCAGAGCGTGATCCATTCGATGGTCGAAATGATCGATGGGTCGGTGATCGCGGAGATGGCGATACCCGACATGGCGATTCCGGTGGCTTACGCGCTTGCGTATCCGGAGCGGCTGCCGATGACGCATCTGAAGCCGCTGTCACTGGTGGAAAATTCGCTGTTGACGTTTGAAGAACCCGACCTGAGACGCTTCCCGTGTCTGCGGCTGGCGTACGAGGCGCTCGCGGCGGGGCACACGATGCCCGCGTGCCTCAACGCCGCCAACGAGGAACTGGTGGCGGGCTTCCTGGCGGGGCGCGTGCGCTTCATGGACATCCCGCGCCATATCGAAACGGTGATGCAACGGCATCACAACTCGGCGGCGCGAACGATCGAAGATCTGCTGGAGACCGATGGATGGGCGCGGGCCGCGGCGCGCGAACTTATCGGAGCGCGACCGGTCGCAGCCTGAGACGATGGCAAACGCGCGGGCCAACGTGCAAAGCGAAGGAACCTCGTATGCTGTGAGTGCAGCGCGGGACGCGTCGCCGCCGGCGGGAGCGTTCGACGTAGCGAGCGCGTACCAGTTCTGCGCGCGGCTGGCAAAATCGCACTACGAAAATTTCACGGTCGCGTCGTGGCTGATGCCCCGCGAGATGCGCCCGCACATGTATGCGATTTACGCGTACGCGCGGATGGCGGACGACTTTGCCGACGAGCATCATGACCTCGCGATGCTCGACGAATGGGAGCGCGAGCTCGACCTGGCGTACGCCGGCACGCCGCGCCATCCGGTATTTATTGCGCTCGCCGACACGGTGCGCCGCTTCGAAATTCCGCGCGAGCCGTTCAAAGACCTTTTGACTGCGTTTCGATCCGACGTGAACTTCAAGGGCTTCGACACGCTCGACGATCTGCTCGGCTATTCGCGCTACTCGGCGAATCCGGTTGGACGGCTGGTGCTTTACCTGTTCGGCTACAGCGACGCCGAACGGCAGCACCTGTCGGACCTGGTCTGCAGTGGATTGCAGCTCGCCAATTTCTGGCAGGACGTTGCAGTCGATCTCGACAAGGGACGAATCTATCTTCCGCGCCGCGACATGGAACGCTTCGGAGTCACGCCGGCGGACCTGGCCGCGCATACGTCGTCGCGCGAGTTCGTGGATTTGATGCGTCATGAAGCGGGAGTCGCGCAAGCGATGCTTGTTGAGGGGGGAGAATTGCACAAGTGCGTGAACAAGCGGCTCAGGCGCGACATCGTGATGTTCGCGGGCGGCGGGCTGGCGATTATCCGCGCGATCGATCGCGTCAACTACGACGTGTTCCGGATGCGTCCGGAACTTGCGAAATTCGACTACCTGAAACTCGGATGGAGCGCGCTGCGTGGACGGCTTGAAGTCTGACAGCAGCGCCGCCGGGATCGAAGAAGTCGCCGGCCGCGACGACGCGTCGCTCGATGCCGACTACGAACGCTGTGCGCAGATCACGCGGCGCTCGCGGTCGAGCTTTTACTACGCGTTCATTTTGCTGCCGCCCGAACGGCGCCGCGCGCTCCACGCCGTCTATGCATTCTGCCGTTTCATCGACGATATCGCCGACGACGAAGCGATTCGCGAGCCGGCGCTGCTGCTGAGGCGGTGGCGCGAGGAACTTGACCGCGTGTATGCGGGCGTGCCGACGCGCGCGCTCTCTCGCGCGCTCGCCGACAGCGCGCGGCGATTTACAATTCAGCGGGGTCTTTTCGAGGAGATCATCGCCGGCGTGGAGATGGATCTCTCGCACAAGCGCTATCAAACGTTTGAAGAGCTGCGGCCGTACTGCTATCGCGTCGCGTCGGCGCTGGGCCTCATCTGCATCGAGATTTTCAGCTACCGCAATCCGTCGGCGAAGTTGTACGCGGAGAATCTCGGACTGGCGCTTCAGTTGACCAATATTATCCGCGACGTGGGCGAAGACGCCGCGCGCGGCCGCATTTATCTTCCGCTGGAAGACCTCGCGCGATTCAACGTGAGCGAGGATGAAATTCTCGGCGGCGTGTACTCGCCGAACTTCGTCAACCTGATGGAATTCGAGGCGAAACGCGCGCAGCAACTTTACGCGAAGGCGCGGAGCGCGCTCGCGCCGGAAGATCGCGCGACGCTGCTGACGGCCGAGGCGATGCGGCTTATCTATGCCGCGTTGCTCGAACGGATCATCAAGTCGAACTATCGCGTGCTCGACCGCCGCCACAGCCTGTCTGCGCCGCACAAGCTCTACCTGGTCGGCCGCGCGTGGGCGGTGGGACGCTTCGGCGCGCCGCAAGGATAAGTCGGATGCGCGTGGCGAATCAGATGGCAGCGGCGATCAAAGACGCGGTCGTGATCGGCGCCGGGTTCGCGGGACTCAGCGCCGCGGTTGCGCTCGCGGAGCGGGGCGTGCGGGTCACAGTGCTCGAAGGAAAACCCGCGCCCGGCGGGCGTGCGTATTCGTTCACCGATCCGGACACGGGCGATTTCGTCGACAACGGACAGCACGTCCTGATGGGTTGTTACGGTGAGACGCTCGACTTCCTCAAGCGGATCGGCGCCTACGACCAGTTGGTATTTCACGAAGATTTGGAAATCGAAATGCTCGCGGGTCCCGGCCACAGCGCGATCCTGAAAACGGCGCGGCTGCCCGGACCTCTGCACATGACGGCTGCGTTGCTCGGATACCGGCATCTGAGTATCGCGGAGCGGGTTGCTGTTATGCGCGGCGGACTGCGCATGCTCGCGATGAGACGGTTCGGCGATGGCGAATTGCGTCGTCTCACCGTCGCGCAGCTGATGGATCGCATCGGGCAATCAGAACAAGCGCGCCGGTGCTTCTGGTATCCGCTGTCGATCGCGACGCTGAACGACGAGCCGCAATCGTCGTCGGCGCAGTTGTTGGCCGAGGTCCTGAAGCGCGGGTTCTTTTCGCGTCGCCGCGACTCGGCGTTCGTTTATTCGCGCGTCGGGCTGAGCGACCTGTACTGCACCGGCGCGCAGCGGGTGATCGAGCGCGCCGGCGGGAGGGTTGTTTCGCATTCGATCGTGGAGATGCTGGAACCTGGCGCTCGAGGGGATGTCGCAAGCGTGCGGCTGCGCGACGGGCGGCGAATCGAGGCGTCGGCCTTCATCAGCGCGGTCCCGGCGCCTCAGTTACTGCGTTTCCTGCCTGAAAGTGCGGTTGCCGATCCGTTTTTCTCGCGCTTCACGGGTCTTTCGAGCTCGCCAATCATCTGCGTTCACGTGTGGCTCGATCGCGAAGTGACTAATTCACCGTTCATCGGCTTTATCGGCACTACTACTCAATGGCTATTCAACAAACGTCAAATATTCGCGCAGCGCGGCGAGGCGCATCCGGGTTACCTGAGCTTTGTAATCAGCGGCGCGCGAAAGCTGGTCGATCGCAGCAGCCAGGAAATCCTGGATATCGTGATTAACGATCTCCACGCGATGATTCCCGCATCGCGCGGAGCCGGAGTCGTGAAGTCGCTGGTGCTCAAGGAGAAAAACGCTACGATGGCCCCGGACCTTCGATCGCATGAACTGCGTCCGACGGCGAAAACGCCGATCGCGAACTTCTTCCTGGCCGGTGACTGGATACAAACCGGTCTGCCGGCAACGATTGAGAGCGCGGTGATTTCGGGACGGGCCGCAGCCGTTGCCGTCTCCGAGCGAAGTGCTGAATAGCTATTGATGGAATTCGATGACTACTAAGTTAGCGCTGGTGACAGGCGGCAACGGATTCGTGGGATGCCACGTCGTGCGCGCGCTCCTTGCCCGGGGCGATCGCGTGCGAGTGATGGCGCGCGAGAACGCGGATTTAAGTGCGCTGGTTGGTTTGCCGGTCGAGATCGTGTGGGGCGATCTTCGGTACTTCGATTCCGTGGACCGCGCGGTCAAGGGATGCAACGAGGTTTATCACGTCGCCGCCGATTACCGGCTGTGGCTGACCGATCCGGCGCCGATGTATGCGACCAACGTCGGGGGCACGCAGCATGTTATCCGGGCCGCAGCCAACGCGCGCGTTTCGCGGATCGTTCACACCAGCACGGTGGGGGCGCTCGGAATTCCGCACGGCGGGGTGGGGCGCGAAGACACGCCGTCGTCGCTCGCCGAGATGACGGGTCATTACAAGAGGTCGAAGTATATGGCTGAGCAGGCGGCGCTGGAAGCCGCCCGCGCGGGCGCGCCGGTTGTGATCGTGAATCCATCGACGCCGATCGGCGCGCTCGACTTAAAGCCGACTCCGACCGGCCGAATCATCGTGGACTTCCTCAATCGGCGGATGCCGGCGTACGTGGAGACCGGCCTCAACATCGTCGATGTCGAAGATGTCGCGCGCGCCCATTTGCTGGCGGCGGAGCGCGGCCGAATCGGCGAGAAGTATATTCTCGGCGGCGAAAATCTCACGCTCAGGGAATTTCTCGGGCGGCTCGCCATGATTTCCGGGCTGCCCGCGCCAAAGATGAGGATTCCGTACGCGGTCGCGTTGGGGTACGCGCTCGGCGCCGAAGCGTATGCGCGCACCGTCACACGCCGGGCGCCGCGCGCCAGCCTGACCGAAGTGCGGATGGCGCGAAAGCGGATGTTCTTCGACTCATCGAAGGCGCGCGCAGAGTTGGGTTATTCGCCAGGGCCGATCGATGCGGCGCTGGCGGCAGCGATAGAATTCTTCAGATCCAAGGGGACGGCCAGGAGCGCCGCGTAAACCACGCCATGCATTTAATACTGTCCACGATCATGCTGCGCCCGTACGTGTTCATCTTTCTGGCGAGTTTTCTGTTTATCGCGATCGTGAACTTCGGTCTGCGCACTACTGTTTTGTTTACGGTCCTGACCTACGCCGCCTCGCTCGCGTGCGAGTGGTCTTCAGTTCACAACGGATTCCCGTTCGGGCTGTATCACTATATTGACGCGAGCCGCGGGCGCGAGCTTTGGGTGTTCGGCGTTCCGTTCATGGATTCGTTGTCTTTCACGTTCCTGGCTTTTGCCAGCTATACGGTCGCGCTGTTGCTCAGTTCGCCGTTGTATCGGCGGGGTGCTGATTTTCGGATTCTCGACACATGGCAAATTCGCCGTGCGCCGCGAGTATGGCTGATGGCAGCGCTGTTCATGATGATGGTGGACATGGTCGTCGATCCACTGAGCGTGCTCGGCGACAGATGGTTCCTCGGCAAAATTTTCTGGTACGATCCGCCAGGGCCGCACTTCGGCGTGCCGATCAGCAACTACCTGGGATGGTATTTCGTCGCCGCGATCACGATTGCGATTTTCCAGTGGCTCGACGCGATGCTTAATCGCGGCTCGGCGAAGCTGGCGCGTTCGCTTCCCGCGATGCGGTCGCGTGCGCTGCTTGGTCCGGCGCTCTATGCGGGGATCGTGATCTTCGGAATCACGATGCTGTTCCGAATCAACGCGCCGGAAATCGGATGGGCTGCCGTGTTCATCTACCTGCCCTTCACGGCCCTGGCGATTCATATCCTGAGCCGCCGCGAATCCTACGGCGACCGCGCGGCGATCGAGCGCCATCTTGCAGACTTTCCCTACGAGCGCGTTCTTCCTGTCTGGAGGCCGACGAGCGCGCGCACAGGCGAGCCGCGCCGCGCCACAGCCTGGCGAGCATCGAGAGCTCCAGAGGAAGCTGCAAAAGTTCGCATTCGCCAAGTGTGACAAGCGTCGGTCATCGAGCTGCGACGACGTTAACCGGAGGTGACTCAGCATGCTGCTCAAGGACAAAGTCGCGTTGATCACGGGTGCGGGTTCGGGAATCGGCCGCGCCAGCGCGATTCGGTTCGCGCAAGAAGGCGCGAAGCTGATGCTCGCCGACGTACGCGCCGAGTCGGCGAGCAATACCGCGGCTGAGATCGAAAGGGCTGGCGGCGTTGCGAAGTCAGTGTCGGTGGACGTGCGCGTCGGCGCCGAAGTCGAGCGGATGGTCAATGAAACGGTCAGCGCGTTCGGCCGCCTCGACATCCTGTTCAACAACGCCGGCGTCTTCGTGCCCAAAAACGTGGTGGACACGAGCGAGGAAGAATGGGACTGGGTCGTGGACGTATGTCTGAAGGGCGTATTCTTCGGCTGCAAGTATGCGATCCCGCAAATGATCAAGCAGGGCGGCGGCGTCATCGTCAACACCGCCAGCGGCGCGGGAATCAAGGGCGTGCCGGATCTGGCCGCCTACCAGGCGGCGAAGGGCGGCGTCGTGATCATGTCGAAAGGAATCGCGCTCGACTTCGCGCGCGACAAGATTCGATGCGTGTCGATCTGCCCGGGCGTGATCGAGACGCCGATCGCCGAGAATTGCAACATCGTTCCCGCCGGCGCGTCGCAGTTGGTTTGGGAACGCACCGTAAACATGCATCCGCTCGGGCGCAACGGAAAGCCGGAAGAGGTCGCTGCGCTGGCGGCGTTCCTGGCGTCGGATGAGGCGGGGTTCATCACGGGCGTCGCGGTGCCAATTGACGGCGGGCTCAGCGCGGGCGCTTTCACTCCACCGGCTCGCGAGCACGCCTAGCCGCCGGAACCTCGCCGTCGTGCGCGATAGCCGTCAGTGCGTCGGCGATTGCGGCGGTTGCGCGCGAGAGGTTTCGAATCATCCGCGGCAGCTTAAGCATCGTTGCCGGATTGCGGATCAGGTAGGACGTCGCGACGAGCGGCCGGATGTTGCCGTCCTGGTCGGCCATCGCCGCGCCGACTATTTCGTCGTCAACTTCGTCGAGCACCGCCCGGATCGCGACGAACGGGATCCCGCGCGCGGCGGCTTCTGCGGCAATCGCCGCGGTTTCCATGTCCACCGCGATCGCACCGGTGCTTTCCTTGGCGCGTCGCTTCTCGGCGCCGGTGGCGAGCACGCGATGCGATGTCAAAATCGCGCCGGTCGAGTACGCGATACCCGCGATCGCAAGCGAGCGGCCGATCGCGCGGATGTGCGCGTCGCCGACGGCCGTCACTTGCTCGGCAACCTGGCCGTCGGCGTGAATCGTCAGAGTGCGGTCGGAGAGGACGAGATCGCCCGGCTTCAGCCCGCTCGAAAGCGCGCCGGCGACGCCGGTCCCGATTACCAACTCGGCGCCGGGTATCAGATCGAACGCGCGGCGCGCGGCATCTCTTGCGCGGCTGCGGCCGATTCCGTGGCCAACGACAGTGAATTGTTTGCCGCCGATCTCCGCGCGAAAGCCATGCAAGCCGTCGAGAGCGAGCGGAGAGCGGTTGCGGAGCCGGCGCTTGAAAGGCGCGATCTCGCGCGCGAAAGCGTAAAAGAGAAGAATCAATCGCGTGGTCTCATTTTGGACTTCTTTTTCCGAGCGCGCGCTTGAGCGAACCATCCGATGCTAGCAGAATTGTGCCGGTGGTTTTCACTTTTTCACTGGTCCAGCAGGGCCGTTATCCGTCATCCGTGGCGATTCGCGGTGGCGCAGTTTGAAGCGCCTGATCGTTAACGCCGACGACTTCGGCTTGTCGCCCGAGGTCAACGCCGCCGTCGTGCGGGCGAGTCGCGACGGAATTTTGCGCAGTGCGAGCCTGATGGTCGCGGAGCCCGCCGCGCCGGCCGCTGCTCAAATAGCGCGCGAAAATCCCGCGCTCGACGTGGGGTTGCATGTGGTGGTCTGCCGGGGACGCAGCCTCCTCGATGCGTCGCGGCTCGGCGCCGCGGTGCGCGCGTCGGGAGAGTTCATCGACAATCCGGTGGCTGCGGGGATGCGATATTTCTTCGACCGATCGATGCGCGCTGCGATGACCGGCGAACTGCGCGCGCAAGTCGAGCGGCATCTCGAGCTGATCGGCTACCTCAACCATATCGACGGGCACTTGAATTTCCACGTCCACCCGTTATTCGCCGATATTTTGGTTGACCTCGCCGTCGAATATAAAGTGCCATGCATCAGGCTTCCGCGCGAGCGCGTGATGACGACGCTGCGGCTGCGCCGGGACAATGCGCCGCGCAAGCTCGTCGAATCGATCATCTTTCGCACCCTGTCGCGCCGAACCCGCCGGATGATGGCGGAGCGCGGCCTCACCTCGACCGACGCACTGTTTGGACTTCATCAGAGCGGTCATCTGAGCGAGGACTACGTCGTGGGTGTGATCGATCGTATCCGCGATGGCGCCACGGAAATGTATTTCCATCCGGCCGCCGATATCGGCGGAGTCCCGCCTGCGGTCGAGGCGCAACTCGAGGTCGAGATTCTCACCAGCCGGCGCGTGCGCGATGCGATCGATCGGAATGGAATCGAACTGATCACGTTCGCCGATCTTGCAAAGGGCAATCCCGCCGCTTGATTCAACTTTGCATCTGGCGTTCCCTGTGAGTGGTGCCAAAAAAAAACTTCCCGAGCGGGAGGCCGGCGTCCTGGCGGAGGTAAAGATTCGACCGGCAGAGCGCAACGACCTGCCGCGCCTGACGGAAATTTACAACTACTACGTCGTCAACACGCCCATCACCTTCGACTTGAAACCACTCTCGGTGCACCAGCGCGCGCGATGGTTCGATGAGCATGCCGGCACGAAACGGTATCGCATGTTCGTCGCGGAAGACGCCGGCCGGGTCGTCGGCTATGCGTGCACGGGACCGTTTCGCGACAAGGCGGCGTACGACACGAGCGTCGAGACGTCCGTTTACTGCGCGCATGACGCGAAGGGGCGGGGAATCGGTGCGATGATGTACCGGGTGCTGTTCGACGCGCTGAAGAACGAGGACATTCATCGCCTGTTGGCGGGCATCACGATTCCCAACGACGCGTCGATCAAGCTGCATCGAAGGTTCGGCTTCACCGAGATTGGCGTCTTCAGCGAATGCGGCCGCAAGCTCGACCGTTACTGGGACGTCGTGTGGATGCAGCGCCCGCTCCGGCTCGGCGCCGTGCCATAAGAGCGGTGGTGGTCAAGTTCGATTCGTGTGAGTCGTTTCAGTTCACGACCGAAGCGAGGACCATGTCTGAGAGCCGCTGAAGACGGTCGAAATTGCGCGATTCCTCCAGCAGTCCAGCGGTCAGGCACACGAACGTCAAATCCCGCTCCGGATCGACCCAGAACATCGTCGAGCCAGCGCCGAGACCGCCGAACGTCGAGGGCGACGCCGTCGTGCCGAACGGGTGCGGGAAGATACCGGTCCCGCGGATGAAAAAGCTCAATCCGAGATAAGCGGGGAATTCGCCCCATCCGCGCGCCTCGAAGGCATAGCTGAACAGATTATTCGGGAGCGTGCCGGTGTGATTCGTTGCGGCCAGCCGGATCGATGCCGGCGACAGCACTCGAACTCCGTCGAGTTCGCCGCCGCGCCTGAGCATCTCGGCCCATCGCAAGATATCGCCTGCTGTGGAAACTGCACCGCCGGCCGGAATTTCAGCCTCTGCGGTTAGCAGTGCGTTCATCGCTTCGAGCAATTCGGGCTGGAAGACTCCGGGAGTTCGGTCCCGCACCACTATTGGAACGAACCGCGCGGCGAGATCCTTGCGCCGACCCAGGGCGGTGTCTTTCATGGCCAATGGCTCAAAGAATTCCTGCGCGAGAATGTCGCGGAACGACCGACGCCCGCCGTCAAGTCTCCGCACCACTTCCGCCAGCACGGCGTGCGCGGTAAGCGCACTGTAGCTGACGGCGCTGCCGGGAACAGAATCGGGGAGTTGCTGGCACGCGGCCGCTACAAAAACCTCAAGGTTGCCGAACAACTCCGGCGGGAGCACGGGAGTTGCCATCATCCCGCCCGTGTGCGTCAGCAGATGAGCAACTGAGATCCGCTGCTTGCCCTTGACTCCGAACTCCGGGATCACGTCTGCGATCTTCGTTGTCAGCAGAAGCTCACCCCGTTCCACGCGCGCCAGGACTGCCGCGGTGGTCATCGTCTTGGTAATCGACATGATCGCGAAAATGTCATCGGTGCGCGCGGCGCGGCTGCTGGCCCTATCGGCGAAGCCGACTGCCTCATGAGCCGCCACCACCCCGCCCCGAGCGACGGCGTACACAACTCCATCGTAGCGGTTGCTCGCGACATCCTGCCGTATCGCGGCGGCGACCCGTTCGAGTCGTGCTGGATCGATTCCGATTTCTGCGGGCTTGCCGGTCTTCATTGAATACCTCCTGCCAAGGACACAACCGAATTTTCAACATATAGCCTAAAAGTAAACTTAAACCAGTGCCTGCGGCTCGCCACCGAATCAATTGCTCGCGCCACGGCGCGGTTTGAACTAGGCTATGCATCTGCGGGGCGCGCGCCCCGCGCGATTTTTCACTTTTTCACGCCCGACTGCATACGGTGAAAAAGTGAAAAAGTGAAAAGTGAAAAGTGAAAAAGGAAGAGAGACCAGATGCCCGATCAGGATGGAGCTCCAATCGCTGATGCTTCGGATGATTATCGACTGCCGAAAAACGTCACGCCCAAGCGCTACGAAATTCGTCTGACGCCCGATCTCAGCGCGTTCACGTTTCAGGGCGAGGTGAATATCGCCGTCGTCGTCAACGATGCGACCGACGACGTCGTGCTGAACGCGCTCGAGCTGGAAATCGACAAGGTGACCGCGGATCGCGGCGGAAAATCTCTGGCCGCGAAGACCGAGCTGGAACCGGCCAAAGAACGTGCGCATCTCCGATTCGCCGAGAAACTTTCGCCGGGCGAATGGCGGCTTAAGATTGCGTTCCGTGGAATCCTGAATGACAAGCTGCACGGCTTCTATCGCAGCCAATACCAGGACGCGTCGGGCAAGACCCACCTCGCCGCGACGACGCAGTTCGAATCCACCGACGCGCGCCGCGCGTTTCCGTGCTGGGACGAGCCGGAGCTCAAGGCGAGCTATAAAGTGACGCTGGTTGTCGATGAGCACCTGGCCGCCATCTCCAACGGCGGACAGGAGAGCGAGCGCAAGCTGGCGGGCGCCAAGAAGGAGGTCGTCTTCAAGGAGACGATCCCGATGTCCACCTACCTGGTCGCGTTCATCGTCGGCGAGTTCGATGCGACCGCGCCGGTCGATGCGGGCACGCCGCTCAGGATCGTTCACGTTCCCGGCAAAGAGTCGCTGACCGGTTGGGCGCGGCAGATTGGCGCGTTCTCGCTCAAATATTTCGCCGATTACTACGGGCTCAAGTATCCCGGCGACAAGCTCGACCTGATAGCGATTCCCGATTTCGCCTCGGGTGCGATGGAAAATCTGGGCGCGATCACGTTTCGCGAGACGGCGCTGCTCGCCGACGAAAAATCCGCGTCGCGCGCCGAGCTCGAGCGCATCGCCGACGTCGTGTCGCACGAAAACGCGCACATGTGGTTCGGCGATCTCGTCACCATGCGATGGTGGAACGGGATCTGGCTCAACGAGGCGTTCGCCACCTTCATGGAGATGCTGGCCGTTCACGCGTGGAAGCCGCAGTGGAAGCGATGGGACAGCTTCAGCGTCTCGCGCGCGGCGGCGATGTCGATAGACGGGCTGCGCAGCACGCGCCCGATTGAATACACGGTGCGCAGTCCCGAAGACTGCCGCGCGATGTTCGACATCCTGACCTATGAGAAGGGCGCGGCCGTGCTGCGGATGCTCGAGCAGTTCCTCGGCGCCAACGTCTTTCGCGACGGAATTCGCCTCTACCTGAACAAGCATCAATTCAACAACACCGAGACCGGCGACCTGTGGGACGCGCTCGAATCGGCGTCGCGCGATCCCGTGCGCAAAGTGATGGACTCGTGGATCCTCCAGCCCGGCTTTCCGATCATCGAGGCGGCGCCGGCTGCCAACGGCAGCGGACTCAAGCTCTCGCAGCGCCGCTTCTTCTATCTCGTCGAGGACAACCACCAGCTTTGGCATGTGCCCGTGATGGTTCGCGCGAAGACCGACCAGGGCGTTTCGACCCATAAGCTGCTGCTCGCCACTGGCGAGACGACTCTCGATATCCCGGGCAAGCTCGAATGGGCGCTGTTGAACGAGGGCGGCCACGGCTTCTATCGCGTGCATTATGCGCCGGCGCTGCTCGCTGCGATCACGAAGAATCTCGGCGCGCTCCAGCCGATCGAACGCTTCGGGCTGGTCAGCGATACCTGGGCGGCGACCGTCGCGGGACTTGGCCCGCTCAGCGAGTTCCTCAAGATGGCGCGGCTGTTCACCGGCGAGACCGACATCAACGTGTGGCGCGCGTTGATCGGTGCGTTTGCATACCTCGACATGATCGCCTCCGACGCCGACCGGCCCGCGCTGGCCGCCGCGGTGCGCGAGATCGTCGGTCCCGCCGCTGCGCGGCTGGGCTGGGAGCCAAAGTCCGGCGAGAGCGAGCTCGTGCACCAGTTGCGCGGCACGCTTATCGGCGCGCTCGGCACGCTTGGCGACGATCCCCAGGTTCACGAGCGCGCGCGCGACCTGTATGCGCGCTTCGAGGACAATCCCGATTCCGCGGATCGCGACCTGATGCCCGCGCTGGTGAATATCCTCGCGTATTGCGGCGACGCCGCGCGTTACGAGGAGTTCAAGCGAAAGTTCAAAGCGCCGCGCACGCCGCAGGAAGAACAGCGCTTCCTGTTTGCGCTGGCAAATTTCCGCGATCGCGATCTGCTGAAAAAAACCATGGAGATGACGCTCGACGGGCAGGTGCGAACCCAGAACGCGCCGTACCTGATGCATTCGCTGCTGCTCAACCCCGCCTGCCGCTACCAGGCGTGGGACTTTGCGCGCGCGCATTGGGACGAGATGATTCAGAAGTATCCCGACAACGCGATGCCGCGGATGTGCGAAGCCGCGGTCGCGCTCCTGGATCGCGAAGACGAGGTCAAGAAGTTCTTCGCCGAGCATCGCGTGCGGCTCGGCGGCAAGATTATAGATCAGCACCTCGAGCGGCTGAGCGTCGCGGTCGGCTTCCGCCGCCGCGAAGGCGCAAACCTGGATGCAACGCTCAAGGGATAACCAACAGCACCGAATAGTATCTCGGCGCCCGCGGGCTCTCGATTTTCAATCCCCGCAGACGCCGCAGCGCCTCCGCCAACCTCAAGTAACGCTTTAAGGTTTGTTTTCGGCGGGTTCGCGCCGCGCTCAGCGCGCCTGGATCATCCGCGCCGGCCGTGGCTGTTCGTGGCCGAGAATCGGATGCGGCCGGTACGGCTTCTCCAGCGCGGCAACTTCGTCAGCGGTGAGCTTCACGTCGACGGCCGCGATCGCCTCCTTGAGATGAGAGAGCCTGGTCGCGCCGATGATCGGTGCGGTGACGCCGGGCGCCTGCAGAATCCACGCGCATGCGATCTGCGACGGCGTGACGCTGCGCTGCCTGGCGATCTGTTCGACCACGCTCAGCACTTCGAAGTCGTACTCGCGGAAGTACATATTCTTGGCGAAGTCGTCGGTCTTGGCGCGTGCGGTTGGACCGGCGCCGCCCTTGTCGCGATTGCCCGCCAGAAATCCGCGCGCGAGCGGACTCCATGGAATCAACCCGACGCCGTTGTCGATGCAAAGCGAATTCATCTCGCGCTCCTCCTCGCGATAGACGAGGTTGTAATGGTTTTGCATCGCGACGAACCGGTGCCATCCGTTTTCCTTCTGCAGATGAAGCGCCTTGGCGAATTGCCACGCGGCCATCGAGCTCGCGCCCAGGTAGCGCACTTTTCCCGCGCGCACCAATGAGTCCAGCGCCTCCAGCGTTTCCTCGATCGGCGTCGTGTAGTCCCAGCGGTGGATTTGGTAGAGATCGACGAAATCCATCTTGAGGCGGCGCAGCGACGCGTCGCACGCTTCGAGAATATTCTTGCGGCTGAGCCCCGCGCGATTGAGACCCGACGCCATCGGGCCGTGCACTTTGGTCGCGACCACGATCTCGTCGCGCTTGGCCATCTCGCCGAGCCATCGCCCGGTGACCTCCTCGCTCACGCCGATTGAATAGACGTTGGCCGTGTCGAAGAAGTTGATCCCCGACTCGACGGCGGCGGCGAAATGTTCGCGCGCCTCGTCCATCGTCAGCACCCAATCGCGCCATTTCTTGTCGCCATAGCTCATGCATCCGAGGCAGATGCGTGAGACGGTGATTCCGGTCTTGCCCAATTTTGAGTACTGCATGATTTCTCCGAATTGTTTTTTGCTTTTTGTTTTTGTTTCTTGTTGGGTTCCGAGTTCCGCGCCCGCACGGCCAAACTCCGGCGCTCGCTCGCGTATGTCAAGGCCGGATTGATCTGCGGGCGGCCTCAGGGCGGGGCGGGCTTCGCCACCGCGGGATGCCGCGGGCGGATGTCGTAACCGTGGTCATGAATAAAATTCGCGCGCAGGTGCGCGAACAGGACGGCGTCGATCAACACCGCAATAAAGATGACGGCGATGAAGACGTACTTTCCCGGCTGAGGCCTGTCGTTCGTGGACATAAGAATCATTAATAGCATGACGCCCGCTTTGGGCATCCTGTTTCATTGCCTTGGCCGGCATATTAGGATGCAGGAAAGCCCGCTGGCCGATTGGTCAGGCGGAGGATTTACCGAAGATTAGCGAATTAAGCGGAAGGTGTCGCTGTCGCACGCCCGAAAGATGCGGCGCCGGAGGGAGTCTATGCGGGTTCTGTTCGTACATCCGAGTCCGCTTATGTACAGCGAGATTTATTTGCGGCTCGAACCGCTGGGGATGGAGCGGGTGGCGGCGGCAGCGCGCGCGGCCGGCCACGACGTGAGGATTATCGACCTGCAAATTTTCAAGCATCGCGATCTGTTTGCCGAACTCGAAAGCTTCCGGCCAAATGCGGTGGGTTTCTCGCTCAATTATCTCGCCAACGTGCCCGAGGTGATCGATCTCGCCAAAGACGTGAAGCGGCTGATGAAGGATTGTTTCGTTTTCACCGGCGGGCACAGCGGTTCGTTCGTCGCGGACGAAATCCTGGAGCATGCCGATGGCGCAATCGACGCGGTCATCCGCGGCGAGGGCGAGACCGCGACGCCGATGCTGCTCGACGCGATCGGCACCGGCTCGATCGCGAAAGTTCCCGGCGTCATGACGATGCAAGGGGCGGGACCGACGCCGGTCATGCTCGACGATCTCGACAAGTTTTTTCCGGCGCGCGACCTGGGGCGCCGGCGCAACAAGTACTTTATCGGCGTGCTCGACCCGTGCGCGTCGATCGAGTTCACGCGCGGCTGCCCGTGGGATTGTTCGTTCTGCAGCGCGTGGACGTTCTACGGCCGCAGTTACCGCAAATCGACGCCGGAAGCCGCCGCCGAAGACATGTTGTCGATCAAGGAGCCCAACGTCTTCATCGTCGATGACGTCGCGTTCGTCCATCCCGAGCACGGGTTTGCGATCGGTCACGAAATCGAAAAGCGCAAGATCAAAAAGCAGTACTACCTCGAGACCCGCGCCGACGTGCTGTGCCGCAATCCGGAAGTGTTCCGCTACTGGCGCAAGCTCGGCATGGAGTACATGTTCCTCGGCCTGGAAGCGATCGACGAGGAGGGACTGAAGCTGCATCGCAAGCGCTCGTCGATGGGCGTCAACTTCAAGGCGCTCGAGGTCGCGCGCGAGCTCGGCCTGATCGTCGCGATCAACCTGATCGCGGACCCGTCATGGGACGAGAAGCGCTTCGAGGTGATCCGCGAATGGGCGATCAGCGTCCCGGAGGTCGTTCATCTGACGGTCGCGACGCCGTATCCCGGCACGGAGTTGTGGTTCACGGAATCGCGCAAGCTGACGACGCTGGACTACCGGCTCTACGACATCCAGCATGCGGTGCTGCCGACCAAGCTGCCGCTGCTTCAGTTCTACCAGGAACTGGTAAAGACGCAGGACGTGCTCAACCGCAAGCACCTTGGCTTCGCGGCGCTCAAGTCGATGGCGGCCATCGTGGGCAAGCTCGCGCTCAAGGGACAGACCAACTTCATCAAGATGCTGTGGAAGTTCAACAGCGTGTACAATCCCGACCGGCAGCTCGCCGAGCATTCGCGGGAAGTGAAGTACGCGATGCGCCCGCCGTCGATGCATAGCGACGGGCGTCCGGCAGCCGACAAACTTTACATTCACATGCCGAAGCCGTCGCATCCGGATGCTCCGGAACCGGCCGCGGGCGACACCGCCGCGACGGGCGGCGGCCGGTGAGGTAGCCGACGAATAGTGCTACAGTCGAAGACTGCTATGAAGTTGAGAGTGGAGTTCGATCGGGAAACGGATGGTCGCTGGATCGCCGAGGTCCCCGAGTTGCCGGGCGTGCTTGCATACGGCAAGACCCGTGCAGCGGCGCTCGCGGCTGTTGAGGCGCTGGCGCTCCGCGTTATTGCCGACAGGATCGAAAATGGGGAGCTTACTGCCCTGCCTGATGTGCTTTTTCAATCTGAGTACGGGCGAAGTTAAGATTGCTTGGTGCAGTGCGGGCCGATAGAGGCTCGGCGAACTGTCTGCGTCGTGCGCTGTCGCGCTTACCCACCACATACGAAGACCATCCGTCGGACGGCTCGGCCAGAAAGCCGCTATCCATGATGGCGCTCCGATGACTCCCCGCCGTTAGGCGTCGCCGTCCTCTTCGCATCCGCAGACAATTCAGTTTCAGCAACATTGGAACAATTCTCAGTGAGAGTCTTCGGCCGATGAGATCTCTTCGTTTCAAGGACATGCGCGGCTTCTCGAATGCTCTGGATTAATATTCCGAATCACCTCGTATTAACTTGATCTTTGCCCTCATAATGGGCTAACTCTCTTAAATGGGCGATCCCTTTGAGCGTAGGGAAAGCGTAGAGGATAACGTGAGCGAGTGGTCGGCCACAAAGGCAAGTCGAGTCGTGGGCGGATTGCTGCGAATCGGCTGGAGCGTCAAGCGCACTCGCGGCTCTCATCGCACACTTGAGCGTTCTGGATTCCCCGATTACGTCTTCGCCTTTCACGACAGCGAGGAGATTGGTCCACGGATGTTAGCACAATCGCGAAGAAAACCGGGCTGAGGCCGGAAGACCTCTAGCCGGGTCGATGACCTCATCTCACCTTCTCCAGAATTTTCGGGGTGCCGCGCGGATCAATTCGTAAGTTCAATTTGTAACAACCGGCGAGCGCCCGTCCGATCTCGTGCGGCGAATCTTCCTCAATGAAGTGGATGCCCTTGACCGTCAACTCGCGCTGATTGGCACACCATCCTAAAAGGCACCAGAGTGTCCTAAGTGCGGGGCGCGGGTGTCCTGATTGAGTTTGAGGCGAGGGTCGTCGGTCGCGCATCGATAAACCACCAGACTAAGATTGTCAAAAGCCAGATCGGGAACAGAAAAAATAAGAGGCGGCCTGGGTGGCCTGAGAGAAGAGGGCATCCGGCAAGCGCCAGAAGTGCGACCGCAGCCACGATCGGAACTGTGAAGATCGCGTCCTGCCGAGACGGTAGTGGCCGGTTTTGAACGGCTGAGATAATCCTAAGGGAAAAGAACGCCGCGAAACCCACCAGAAAAAGATTCACATTACTCGGGAACGCGGCTTGGGTTAGGTACCAAGTCCCTATAATGAGCACCGAGAGCGAAAACCCACGCCAGCTATGTGGACCCGAAAGGTGAGGTACGACCTTTACGTGATACAAATAGAAATCTTCGAGGAATACTGCGATGAGAAAGGCAACTCCCCAAAGCACGGGCGAGTCCAGGTGAAGGACTGTATCGTTGATGCGGGGCAGCGTAGCCCCAACAGTCACCGCATACAGGAGGTCGACGAACAGCCCTCGCTCAGCCATCTCGGTTCCCTACAAGCGCAAGCTCTGTTTTGAGCGTTTTAATTTCAGTCCCCAGGTATTCTGCGGATGTCCCAAGTCAGTTGCATTCAGGAAATTGCCCTCAACGGGTGATCCGACTGATACGACGCCGGCGGCGAACGCGCAAGCGGCGATGAAGGTTTGCTCTCGCGCGGTGTTTTGTTGTTTGCCCTCGCGGGCGGTGCGGGCGCAAAATCGCGGTAGTCAGCAAACTTGACGCGTAAAAACCCTGGCGTATCGCGAGGAGCAATCCGATGGCCGAGAATCGCAGGCGAAAGTTCTGGGGATGGGGCTACGAGGACCAGGGGCTGACTCCCGAGCAGCAAAAGCATTTGGCCGAGCGAATCGCCCAGCGATTTGGGCTCGGGCCACTCGAGCTCACGCCGGCGCCAAAGGAAAGCGAGCTGAATCTGCGCGCGCCGCGCGTGAAACCACCGGCGGCGCTCGAGGCGATTTGCTCGACCAGCACCCACGATCGCGCCGGCCACACCTACGGCAAGGGATCGCGCGATCTCAGGCGGGCGTTCCGCCGCTACTATCCGAATCCGATCGACGTGGTCGCGTTTCCGCGCGATGAGAAAGAACTGACTGCGGTGCTCGAATGGTGCGACGGCGCGCAGATTGCAGCGGTGCCATACGGTGGCGGCTCGAGCGTCGTCGGCGGAGTCGAACCACCCGAGGGCGACCGCCATCGCGGCGCGGTCTCGATCGATTTGACACATTTGGACAAAGTCGTGGAAGTTGACCGGGTCTCGCGCGCCGCACGAATTCAGGCCGGGGTGTATGGTCCCGCGCTCGACGCGCAGTTGAAGCCGCATGGCCTTACGATTCGTCATTTTCCGCAGTCATTCGAATTCTCGACGCTCGGCGGATGGATCGCGACGCGGTCGGGCGGGCATTTCGCGACGCTATACACGCATATCGATGACTTCGTCGAATCGCTACGCGTCGTGACTCCAACTGGAATCGTCGAATCGCGCCGCTTGCCCGGCTCGGGCGCAGGTCCCAGCCCGGACCGGATGTTCATCGGCTCCGAAGGAATTCTCGGCATTATCACCGAGGCCTGGATGCGACTTCAGGATCGGCCGACGTTTCGCGCGGGTGCGTCGGTTCCGTTTCCAAGCATGATCGAGGCGGCAGAGGCGGTGCGCCAGATTTCGCAGGCTGGGCTGTATCCCGCGAATTGCCGGGTTCTCGACGAAGGCGAGGCCTTCAATTCAGGCGCGGGCAGCGGCGATGAGGCCGTGCTGGTGCTCGCATTCGAGTCGGCAGACCATCCACTGGAAGCATGGATGAAGCGTGCGCTGGAGTGCTGCGCGGATCACGGCGGGAAAATCCCGGCGGACGCCGCGAAGACCCGCACCGACGCCGACGCGACGCACGAAGGATCGGCGGGGGCGTGGCGCAACGCGTTTCTGAGCGCGCCCTACCTGATGGACACACTGGCCGCGATGGGAATGGTGAGTGACACGTTCGAGACCGCAATCACGTGGGAGCGATTCCCGGAATTTCATCGCCAGGTGATGGAGTGCGCGCGCGATACGATAGCCCGAGTATGCGGCAAGGGCTCGGTCACGTGCCGATTTACGCACGGTTATCCCGACGGGCCGGCGCCGTACTACACGGTTCTGGCGCCGGGCAAACGCGGCTCCGAGATCGAGCAGTGGGACGAAATAAAGGCGGCGGTCTCGGACAAGCTGATAGCGCTCGGTGGCACGATCACGCATCATCACTCGGTCGGCCGGTATCATCGGCCGTGGTACGACCGCCAGCGTCCGGACGGATTCGCGCGCGCGCTGAAGGCGGCGAAACGCGCGCTCGATCCGCGCGGGATTCTCAACCCGGGCGTGCTGATCGATCCGGATTGAGCGGCGCCTGCGCTAGTCGTCGAGGTTGAGTTGTTTTTTCGCCGCGTCGCTTATCATGTGCGGCGTCCATGGCGGATCCCACACGATCTCGACGCATGCGTCGTCGCAGCCGGGAATGCCGAGCAACTTGTCCTGGATCTCCTGCGTGATCATCATGCCCATTTGGCAGCCGGGCGCGGTGAGCGTCATCGTAACATTGACGACGCGGTTGTTGATCGCGACGCCGTAGATGAGTCCCAGATCCACGAGATTGACCGGAATCTCCGGGTCGTAGCACTCGCGCAGCACTTCGTAAACGTCTGCTTCGGTCGGTGCGGGCGAATTCTCCATAGCGCAGAGTCTAGTATATAAGAGGGTGGGTGTGCGCGAAATCCGCGGTCTCGCAACGTGCGGCGCGCGCATTCAGCGGAGGTCCGATATGCTCGACAAAGAAGAACTCTACGACCAGGCGGTCGACGCATACGCCGACGATAAGTTCGACGAAGCGATCGAGTTGTACAAACAAGCGCTTGAAATCGATCCGAAATACACCGATGCGCTCCACGGAATGACGATGTGCTACCAGGCCAAGGGAGATCTCGACGCAGCGATCGAGCTGACAAAAAAATATATCGCGCAGGAACCGGAAGACATCCTGGCGTACACCAACCTCAGCATGTTCTATCAGAAAAAGGGCATGGTGCCGGAAGCGGAAGCGGCCGGCGCCCAGGCGCGGCGACTCGATTGGAAGCGACAACTCAAGGAAGGCAAGAAGTAGGGGGGCGCGGTGAAGCTCAAGGACAAAGTTGTACTGATCACCGGCGGAGGCTCGGGCCTCGGGCGCGAGATGGGGCTGACGTTCGCGCGCGAGGGCGCGAAAATCGGCGTCAACGACATCAGGCCCGAATCGGCGCAAAACGTCGTGACTGAAATCGAGCGCGCGGGCGGCAAGGCGCGGCCGTTCGTCGCGGACGTGTCGAGCAGCACGGCGGTGCGGAAGATGTTCGCCGACTTCATCGCCGCGTTCGGCACGATCGACATCCTGATCAACAACGCGGGCATCGGACGCACTCGCGAATCGAGCGAGGTGATTCCGACTTACCAGAAGACCGACGAGGATTGGCGCAAGATGCTCGCGACACATCTCGACTCGACGTTTTTCTGCACCCGCGAGGCGCTCAAGGTGATGATCCCGAAACAGTCGGGACGCATCATCAATATGGGATCGGTCGCCGGTACCACGGGGCTGGCCTTCGCGTCGGACTACTGCGCGGCGAAGGGCGGGATCATCGCGTTCACCAAGTCGGTGGCGCGCGAAGTGGTCACGATGGGGATTCTTGTCAATTGCATCGCGCCGGGATTCATCGACACGCCGATGACCGCGTTCATCGAGGGCGAGTTCCGCAAGCAGCTGGAAGCGATGACGCCGATGGGGCGCTTCGGCGAGCCAAGCGACGTCGCGGCCGCGGCGCTTTTCCTCGCTTGCGAGGATTCGAAGTTCATGGTCGGCCAGGTGCTCAGCCCCAACGGCGGCTATGTGATTTGAACTCCGAGGATTGAGCGGGCCGGCTGGATGATCCCACGATGCTGACGCGGTCCGCGGGAATTCTGATTCCACTGTTCTCGATCCGCACGCGCGACAGTCTCGGGCGCGGGGAAATACTGGATCTCGCGCCGATGATGGATTTCGCGCTGTCGATGGGTCATCGGGTAATCCAACTGCTGCCGTTGGACGAGACCGGCCCCGACGATCTCAGCCCATACAGCGCGATGAGCGTGATGGCGATCGATCCAATGTACATCTCGGTTAGCAGGCTGACCGGCGTCGGGCGGGTCGTGCTGAGGCGCGCGCGCGCGGTGGTGGGGAAGGCGCGCTTTGTGCCACGTTCGATCATACGGCGGGAAAAATTTGCACTGCTCGAGCGCGCCTACCGGGCGACTCGAGCGCGCGGCGGCGGCTGCGAAGGTGCGCAACTCGATGCGTTCATCGAGGCCAACTCGTACTGGCTGCGCGACTACGCGTTGTTTCGCGCGCTCAAGGAGCGCTTCAACTGGACCAGTTGGGAAACGTGGCCGGCGCAAATTGCGCAGCGCGATCCCGCCGCCCTCGCAGCCGCGCGCCGCGAACTGGCCGAGCCGATCGAGATGTACGGTTATTGGCAGTTCATCGCGCACCGGCAATGGTCGCAGATGCGCGCCTACGCATCGTCGCACGGCGCACTGATCGGCGGAGACCTCGCGTTCTCGCCATGCCGCGACAGCGCCGAGGTGTGGGCGGACCAGGACGAGTTCGATCTGTCGCGCACCGTCGGCGCGCCGCCCGACGATTTCAATCCCAAGGGACAGCGATGGGGCCTGCCGATCCCCAACTGGATTCAAATGCGCGCGCATGGATTCAAGCTGCTGCGCGCGCGTGCGCGTCACGCCAGTTCGCTTTACGATTTGATTCGAATCGATCACGTCGTTGGGCTTTATCGAACTTTCAATTTCGGTTCGGACCCGGACGCGGCGGGAACTTTCACACCGGCGGACGAAGCGGATCAGCGGCTCCAGGGCGAAGAGGTGATCCACGCGATCAAACAAGAAGTTGGCGCGAGGGAACTGATCGCTGAAGACTTGGGCACTGTGCCGCCGTGGGTGCGCGAATCGCTCACGCGCCTGGGCATACCCGGCTACAAAGTGATGCAGTGGGAACGCAACTGGGGCCAAGCCGACGAACCATTTCTCAGCCCCGCGGCCTATCCCGAACTTTCGGTCGCGACTACGGGTACGCATGACACCGAACCTCTGACTGTGTGGTGGCGCGCGCAGCCGGTTGCCGAGCGTGAGAAATTCGTGCGCGCACTTGGTCTCGAGAGCCAGGTGAATCCGCGCCGAATGCTCGGGGAAGCGGCGCACGATGCGATTCTGGCCGCGCTGTACGCGGCGCCGTCGCGGCTCGTGATAATTCCGATCCAGGATTTGTTTGGCTGGAGTGCGCGAATCAATCGGCCCGGAACGATCAGCGATTCGAACTGGACCTATCGAATCCCGCTGACGCTGGAACGAATGCGCCGCAGCCGCGCGATACAATCGCGCGTCGCCAGGCTGCGCGAGATCGCCATCCGCAGCGGACGCTTCAGCAGCTAGATTCTCCGATACTCCGTCAGCCGCATCGATCGCGACCGGCGCTCAAGTTGTGGCGCGCCCGCGGCTTGAACTATAAGCAACACTTGGCCGCGAAATCTGATCGGCAATACTCGGGGAGCAATTTTCCCGGAGGCATCGATGGGATCCGGCTCTTCTTTTTTGTTCAACTGACTAGCTCTTCTTGCCTAGTGCCCGCGCTGTCTGCTATGGACGGTTTCGCGTCAACCTGTCATCTGTGGGCCAGGCGATCCTGGAGGACAATGAAACATCTGGCTAGCGCATTGGCGGTGTGTTTCCTGGTGACTTCGTGTGCGCAAGCGGTTAAACCCGTAGCGGTTTACATTCCGATGGTTAATGGTGAGTCGGAGCACGACGAAGTCGTGCTCCCCACCGGCGATGTCGAGGACATCTACCCAAATAAGGCTACTCCGCACGAGACGATTTTCCACAAAGCAAACGGCGGGAAAATCGATGCAATCTGCCTGAATGAGAAGTGCTCCGACGTGCATCTGCAGATCTCGGAAAGTAAGGTGTTCCCCGACGGTGCTTATCAATTGCTCCAGACCGACGATCCGATGCTCATCATGGTCCGCGACGTGGAGGGGACCCGCACGCTTGGTTATCTTGCCAAGAATCACGGAGGGGGTTCTCAATTCTTCCCCGACTTGCAACAAGCGCAAGCCTATGAGCACAAGGGCGATACCGCTCGAACCATCGGGAAAGTTGTCGGAGGAACTTTGCTGGTCGCCGCACTCGTCGTCCTGGCGGGCGCCGCAGCCGCCGCTGACGCACGCGCCAACACGGTCACCACTCGCTGCACGAGCTACCGCAACAGCACCACGTGTACGAGTTACTAGTAACCGCGTGCGTCAGTCTAAACAGCACGGATTTCGTTTGCTCTATTCCAAGTGACGGGCGGACCCCGACGCACCATTGGAAGGAATCCGCATACGCGATTTAAGCGTGGTGCACAGCGACGAAATTCTCGGCGGATTTGGATTTGGCGCCGGCGGGGTTTTCGAGCTGAGAGCCAATCGGATCGTCAATTGAATCAACCCTCGATCAGCCGCGCGCTGAAATTCGCCATTTTTGCCGCCGCAATCGCGATCGTGCAGGGATGCGCCGCGCGACAGCCCTCGCCCTCAAAGCCCGCGCCCGCAGCCGCAGCCGTTCCGAGCGCGAAACCAACGCCCACCGGAGCTCCGCTGGGCACGCATGCGCCGTTTGCAATCACGGCGGGCCTCGACGGCAATCTGTGGTTCACCGAGTACCAGGGCGACGGCATCGGACGGATGACCCCGTACGGTGCCACCAAACGCTTTCAGATCGATCCCGACGGATTCGCCGAACGGATCACCGCGGGCCCCGACGGCGCAGTCTGGTTCACCGATACGGCCGGCAACCGCATCGGCCGGGCGGGCCCCGATGGAAAAATCGCGTACGTCAAATTGCCCCACTCGAGCAGCGGACCGGCGGGAATCACCTCGGGCCCTGACGGCAATCTCTGGTTCACCGAGCACTCGGGCGATCGCATCGGGCGGCTCAGCACCACCGGCACTCTGACCGAGATCGAGCTGCCCAAGGGCGCCGGTCCCGCCGAAATAGTCGCCGGCAGCGACGGCAACCTGTGGTTCGCCGAGGATAAGGTCAATCGCATCGCGCGCGTCACCGTCTCGGGCTCGGTGAAGGAATTCCAAATCCTGACTCCCGACAGCCGCCCTGCGATGATGACACTCGGCGCCGACGGTAACGTCTGGTTTACCGAACCGCGGGCCAACAAAATTGGCAGAATCACGCCTGATGGCTACATCTCGGAGTTCGCATTGCCCAATCCCGGTGTGCCGCTTGGAATCGCGGCGGGCGCCGACAAAAATCTCTGGGTCACGGTGATTCGTGCGCAACTGATCTATCGCGTGACGCCGAAGGGAGATTTCACATCGTTCCCCACGCCTGAAAAGTCGATGGCCACTTTCATCACGGCCGGTCCTGACGGCAGCCTGTGGTTCACCGAGCCCAACGGCAAGATAGGCCGTCTCACGACCTCGGGAGAGGTCAGGGAATTCGTCTTCTCCAATCCCTACAGCGAGTCCAAGTGAGCGCAAAGGCGACGGTCGTGGCGCAAGCGATGGCGCATCTGTTCCGTTCGCCGGGTTTTGCGCTATAAGCGCCCTATACGAACCAAAACGCTGGGCGCGTTTGGATTCCGGCATTATGCCGCAAGGGAGATATTGAACGATGGGCAAGCTCGACGGAAAGGTAGCCGCCATCACCGGCGGCGGTCGCGGCATCGGCCGCGGCATCGCGAGGGCATTCGCCGCGCAGGGATGCGCACTGGTAGTCAACGATCTTGGCGTCACGGTCGCGGGCCAGAAGGAAACTCAATCGCCCGCCGACGGCGTGGTCAAGGAAATCAAGGCCGCGGGCGGCAACGCCGTTTCCAATCACATGGATATCGCCACCGTCGAAGGCGGCGAGGGCCTCATCAACCAGGCGATCAAGGAATTCGGCAAGCTCGATATCCTGGTTAACGTCGCCGGCATCCTGCGCGACCGCATGATCTTCAACATGTCCGAACAGGAATGGGACGACGTGATCCGCGTGCACCTCAAGGGGCACTACTGCACGATCCGTCCCGCGTCGGCGTATATGCGCGAGCACAAGTACGGCAGGATTATCAACTTCTCTTCCAACTCTGCGCTTGGCAGTCCCGGCCAACCCAACTACGCCGCCGCCAAGGCGGGAATCCTGGGCCTGACGTACTCGAGCGCGAACTCGCTGCACAAGTATGGAATCACGGTAAATGCGATCATGCCGGGAGCGGCGACGCGCATGACCGACACGATTCCCGCGGGCAGGATGCCCGGCGCAACCGGAATCCCGCAGTCCGAACAGGTCGAGGGCACCCCGCGCGATCCCGCCAACGTCGCGCCGATCGTGGTTTTTCTCGCCAGCGACGACGCCGCGAACGTCACCGGGCAATGCTTTGGCGCGTCGGGCTTTCGCATCATACGCTATCGGCACATCGTTCCCGACAAGATTCTGTATAACAACGGCCCGTGGAACGTTGACGAACTGTTCGAGCGGCTCAAGTCCACGCTGCTGGTCGATCTGAGCCAGCCGCGAATGTAGCGGCGTTTTTTTCCGAGTTTGTTCCCCTTCAGGAAGGGGTTAGGCTTACCCGCCGTCAATGACTCTGCGGCTTGGCGGCGGGCCGTTCAATGTCAAAACTCGCGTCGAGGAATTTAATAACTCGCGCGGCGTACCCGTTGGGGTCCTCGTAGATCGCATCGCCGTGGCCGCCCGACGGCACCGTCCACATCTGCGCGTTGAAGCCGGCCGCGTCGAGCAGCGCTTTGCCGTCCGCGACCGGCGTGATCTTGTCGTCGCGATTCTGGATGATGAGCAATGAGCAAGTGCCCAGGTTGCCCGCGTCGGTGACCGGCGAGATTTTGTACAGCGAGCGCCCGAACCATAGCTGCGCTTCCCACATTACCGTGCCGGTGAACGCGGGATTGAGCCGTGACAGCGACGGGCTGCGCATGAACAGTTGCGCGAGGTTCGCGTAGGAACTGTCGGCGACAATTGCGGTGAAGACCGGCTGCTCGGCCTGCGCCATGATCGCGCCGGCGGCGCCCTCGGATATTCCGAGCGCGGCGATTTTATCGAAGCCGTCGTCGCCAAGCGTGCGCGCGGTCGCCAGCGCGAATTTGCGCTTCAGCATCCCCCAGTTGATTCCGTAGCTCGGATTGTTGGCGCTGTAGGTTGCGACCACGGTGTAGCCGGCGCCCAGCAGAAACCTGGCGTAAGGAATCATGGCGACTTCCGGTGCTCCCGCCGCCGGCAGGATCACCACTACTTCGCGGCGTTTGCCCGGGAAATACCATCCGACCACGCTGACCTTGCGGTGGCGGATACCATCCTCTTCGACCACGCCGCAATCCAATCGCTCCGGCTCGACGCCGAGCGCGGCCCCGATGTCTGTCAGCGAGCCCCGCTTGAACGAGGGAACGTGTTGTCCGAAAACGTCCTGCGCGCCGCGCCGAAGAAAGTCCGGGTACATCAACGATCGCGCGACGAAGAGGGCTGCCCCCATCCAGAGAATGATCGGGATGCCCAGCAGGATTGCGCCGATGCCAAAGATGCGCCGCGGCCTGTGCTTGGGCGCCGCCGGCGGAGATTGGGAAGGTTCGCTCATCGGCTATGCTTGTGCACGATCGCACACGCCTCCGCAAGCGCGCTTGTGAGCGTTTCATCCGCCACTTATGCTGCCTCACAGCAAGGCGACGCTCATGTCCGATTGGGATCCGGAACTCTACAACCGCTTTCGCCGCTACCGCGCGGAACCGGTCGAGCATATCCTGTCGCACCTTCAATTCAGCGACGACGAACAAATCATCGACCTCGGCTGCGGCTCCGGCGAGAACACGATCGAACTGGCGCGACGCAGCCCGCATGGATCGGCGCGCGGCGTCGACGGCTCACCCGCGATGATCGAGGCGGCTTCAAAGCTGCTTGACGGCGAGCCCGCTGAGCTCAAAGCGCGCGTCTCGTTCGAGTTGCTCAACGTGCCTGAGTTTCGCGCCGACCGTGCATACACGCTGATCTTCTCGAACGCCACTTTTCATTGGATTCCCGACAAGTTGGCGCTGTTCGCAGCGTGCTTCGACGCGCTGCGCCCCGGCGGAAGGATCGTGGTCCAGATGCCCGCCAACGAGACCGAGACCGCGAAGATGGAAATCGGGCGGCTCGCGCGCGAGGCGCCATGGAGCGGGATGCTGGGCGGGCGCGAACGTGCGTTTGACGAAGAGCCGCCGAAGTTTTACGCCGCGATGCTGGCGCGGCTCGGCTACGATCGCATCGACTGCTATCACCTGACGTTTCATCATCCGATGGAGCGGCCCGCCGACGTCGTTCAATGGTACCGCTCGACCGGCCTGCGGCCTTTTCTCGACGCGCTCCCGAAAGATCGTCACGACGAATTTCTTGCCCAGTTGACGGCGCGGCTCAACTCGGCTTACGGCACTTCCGGGCCGATGACGTTCGACTTCAAGCGGCTGTTTATCTGGGGCCGCCGCCCTGGACCTTAAGATGGCTCGCGCGCGCAATCGTCCCGCACTCGTCGCGCACGGCGGCGCCGGTTCCGCCGGTCCTGGTGCGGAGCGCGCTGAGCGACGCCGCGCGATGATGGCTGCGATGCGCCTGGGCGCAAGAATTCTTCGGGCCAGCGGCAGCGCGCTCGAGGCCGTGGTCGCGACCGTCGCGGCGCTGGAGGATCATCCGCTCTTCAATGCCGGCTACGGCTCGTTGCTCAACTCCCAGGGCAACGTCGAAATGGATGCATCCGTGATGTTCGCCGAGCCTGTCGCTCTCCCGGCCGCGCTCAGACCTGCTTCACGAGGCAAGCGCTCAGGCCATACCGACCATTCCAACGGATCCGACTACAGTGTCTCAGCCGGCGCGGTTGCCGCGGTCAGCCGCGTGCGAAACCCAATAGTGCTCGCGCGCGCCGTGATGGAACATTCGCCGCACATCCTGATGGCGGGCGCCGGCGCGGAAAGCTTCGCCCGCAAGGCCGGCATCCGGCTCGTGCGGCCCGAGGAAATGGTTACCGAGCGCGCACGCGAACGATGGCGCGCGCGAAAGCAGCAGAGCGAGATGCTCGAGGCCGAGCGCGCCGCGCGCGCCGCGATGGGACACGGCACGGTAGGCGCGGCCGCCGTCGATGTGCACGGCGGCATCGCGGCTGCGACCTCAACCGGCGGCGTGCCCGGCAAACTCTTTGGACGCGTCGGCGATTCCGCGCTGATCGGCGCCGGCACTTTCGCCCACGGGTTCGGAGCCGCCTCTGCCACCGGGCAGGGCGAGGCGATCATTCTGACCGCGCTGTGCCGCGAGGCGGTGTTGGCGCTCGCGGACGGCTCGCCGCGCCCCGTCGCGCGCGAGGCGATCCTCGAAATGATCGACGCGACGGGCGCGGAAGCCGGAGTAATACTCGTCGACCGCCGCGGCAGAATCGGCTACGGGCACAACGCCGCCTCGATGCAGGTGGCGAGATACGATCGCGCGGGCGGACTGCGCCATCTGTGGCTCAAGCCGATCGCGACGGGCCGCCGTCCGTGACTATCGAGCGTCCCGATACGACGGCGGCTGCCGGTCGCGCCGCGGTCATGCAACCCGCAACACTTGCGATTGCCTCGCTGTTCGCCTTCATCGTTCTCGTACAGGGAATCAGTGCGCCGTTTCAGAAGGACGCGGAGCCGCAATCGGCCCAGTGGATTCAAAGCATCGTGCGCGACGGACACTGGCTGATACCGGACGACGCGTACGGCTACACCGATCGCAAACCCCCGCTCTTCTACTGGCTCTCGGCGCTAGTCGCCAAGGCGACCGGCGCCACCGTCGACGAGGTTCGCGCGCGCGCCGTGTCCGTGGTGGCAGGCACCGCGCTTGCGACCGCGGTGCTCGCCTGGACGGCCGCCAACGTCGGCGCATCCGAAGGATGGCTTGCGTTTCTGTTCACGCTCGGCGCCTACGGGTTCGCGTCGCGCGCGACCGAAGCGCTGACCGACATGCTGCTCACGTTTCTTTTGTTTGCAGCGTATTGCACGCTCGCAACTTTAGTTGACAACTCGCAGCCGCAAGCGCGAGCCGCGCCGCGCCGGCCGATACAGGCAGGCTTGATCCTCGGGCTGGCAGTGCTGGCCAAGGGTCCGGTTGCAATCGTACTGTGTGCGCTCGCCGCCTCGGTCTATCTGCTGATCGAGCGGCGCAACCCGATCGTGCTGCTGCGTCAACGATGGCCGTGGCAGGTCGTCGCGATTGCGGTTGGATTGGGCGCGGTCTGGTACGTGCCGGCCGCGATCGTCGGCGGAGATAAAATCCTCAGGATCATCGTCGCGGAGAATTTTGGACATTTCATGCCGGCCACGCTCGGCGGGACGGGCGAGAGTTCTCGACCCTTCTATTTCATCGCCGCGCGCCTGTTGGGCGGCGCTTTTCCGATGACCCTGCTGATTCTACCGGCCGCGCTCGCCTTCTTTACGGGCGAGATTTCGGCGGGGAAGCGGCGCGCGGTGCTCTACCAGGTCAGCATGTCGCTCGCGGTGTTGCTATTTTTCTCGATTGCAAGCGTCAAGCGCGACGACTACATCCTGCCCGCGCTCCCGGGAATCGCGATTCTGTGCGCGTCGGTGTTCACGCTGGACGTACGCGGCGCCGCGGCGAAGTTGCGCGACGTGATCGTCGCACTATTCGTGCTGAGTCCAATTTGGTTGGGTCTCTTAGGCCTGTTCCTCCGCCGCAACGCCCCCCACATAAATCTTCAATCGAGCGACGCGGCTTACTATTCGATCATTCTTGCCAACGTCGGAACGTTTGGGCGAGGGTTCCTCGCATGTGCAGCGGGATGGTTGGTCGCGATTGGCATCGCGATATTCGCGATAATCCGGCGAAGCGCGATTGTAAGCGGCGCCGCGTTTGGCGTCACCGCGCTTTCCTTGAGCCTGTTCGCGACTGTGGGGCTGCGACCCCTCCTCGCCGCTACGCGCAGTGTGAAGAGTTTCGTTCCGATCATCGTGGATCACGTCAAAGGCGATCAGTTGTGCATTCCGTCGGGTATCAACTACGAGCTGTCGTACTACTACGGCGCCGCGGTGCCCGATCTTGCCAATCCTCGATGCGCGAGTGCTGCTGCCGGCAAGGTGGTTTATCTGATCGCGACTCCGCGCGAGCTGGACGCGATGACGCCCGAGTATCGGACGCGGCTCAAGCTCATCGCGAAGTCCAATCTCATCGGTGGCGGCGGGCCGCCGGCGCTGTATGAAATCTCGCCAAGCGGCGCGAACGGGGGTTTGAAAGGCTCAGGCGGAGCGGCTAAATAGAGAATCGATGGCTGATCGGGTTGAACATGCTGAACATGCGATGAGTGCGCTGATGCGCTTCGTCGTCTCGCTCATAATTCCGCTGTGGGCGCTCGCGATGCTCGCGCTCGGCGTCGAGTACCGCTCTCTTTGGTGGCTCGGATGCGGGCTGGTGGTCGGCGCAGTTGGACTTATCCTGCTGGTCGGCAACCCGTTGGCGGGACCGGTGCTCGACGTGCGCGAAAGTTGGCGGCCCTTATCGCGGCCCAAGCCCGGCGCTCACGAAAACAAAAGTCCCACCTGACGGCGGCAAAAGCCGCGCCAGCAGGCTCATTTGCGAGCCGTTCACGGGGAGCATATTCTTTAAATCGGATGCCTATTTTCGAGTACGAATGCTCGCGATGCGGGCTCGTCAGCTCGCACGTGATAATGGGTTCGTCGCGCCGCCGCGAGCGTCGCGGCTGTCCCGAGTGCGGGTCGGCGCGGCTGCGACGCGTGATGTCGTCGTTCGCGGTGGTCGAGAGCGAGTCGTCGCGGATTGCGAGTTTCGACGCGTCGAAGCCGCGCGACGATTCGTTCTATCGCGACTCGCGCAACGTTGGACTGTGGGCGAAGAAGCGGGCCAAGGAGATGGGCGTCGATCTCGGATCGAAATTCGAGGCTACGGTCGAGAAAGCACGCAGCGGCAAGCTGATCAAGGAGATGACCTGACGGCGCGCGACGAAGAGGCGGGACTATGACGGGTGATAACAAGGATCGGCTGGGCAGCAAGCTGCACGATGTCGAGGCGGCGCGCGAAGATCAGTGGGCGCGAGAGCGCGATGCCGACCTGCTCGAGAAGATGCGCGAGCGCTTAAGCAGGACGGCCTGTCCGCATTGCAAGCAGTTTTTGGTGGCGAAAACCGAGGCCGGAGTACCAATGCACGTGTGCCCCGCAGGGCACGGCGCGTGGCTCGACGCGCCGGCATTGAAGACGGTGCTGAAGGAGCGCAAATAGCCGTTGCCGTTGGTTGGCAGCGCGCCGGTTTAAATTAAGAATTACTTAAGCGAAATCGACCGCTGGTAAAGCGGTGCTTCTTGACAGCTTAGCCCAGTCCAATTAATGAGGACTCGGTAACATAAAATGTATCTCAATTTCGGCGTGCCGCTGGCCCTTTCGATCATCGCGATCGGCTTCGTGGCGTTGATGCTCGGTCTGCAGAAGCTGCTGGCGCCGCAAAATCCGTACGATCGAAAGCTGACTCCTTACGAATGCGGCGAGCCGCCGACCGGCCGCGCGTGGATCAATTTCAACGTCCGCTTCTACCTGATCGCGCTGATTTTCGTGGTGTTCGAGGTCGAGATCGCGTTCGTTTATCCGATTGCCGCAGTTTACCTGGAGTGGGTGCGTTCGGGCCGCCGCCTTTACGCGCTCAGTGAAATGTTAATTTTTCTGCTGATCCTGTTCGTCGGCCTGGTTTATGTGTGGGTCAAGCACGACCTGGAATGGATCAAGAAGGTCCCGGTCGAAGATTGAGGTTTATCTTATGCCCCTGCTGAATACGCTCCCGGATTACGTTCTGACCACCAAGACGGATGAACTGCTGAACTGGATGCGCAAATCGAGCATCTGGTACATGCTGTTCGGCCTGGCCTGTTGCGCGATCGAGCTGATGCATACGGGCGGCCCGCGCGCGGACCTCGATCGTTTCGGCGCGGTGCCGCGCGCTTCGGCGCGTCAGTCGGATCTGATGATCGTAGCGGGAACGCTGACGCTGAAAATGGCGCTGAGGACGCGGCTGCTTTACGATCAGATGCCTGACCCGAAATACGCCATCGCGATGGGTTCGTGCGCGAGCTGCGGCGGACTGTTCCAACTGGCCTACTCGGTTTGCGACGGGGTGGACAAAATCCTGCCGGTCGATGTGTACGTTCCGGGCTGCCCGCCGCGTCCCGAGGCGCTGACCGAAGGCCTGCTCAAGCTGCAAGAGAAAATCATGACCGAGCGCTGGCTGGTGCGCTCGCCCAACGGCAAGCAGGTCGCAGCAGCCTGAGCAAATGGAGGCGCTCCAAATACTCGAGCGGGTCAAGAATCGGTTCGGCGATCGGGTGCTGGAAATATCCGAGAAAAAGCCGGATCCATTCGCGGTGATTGACCCCAACGCGATCGTCGAGGTCGGCCGTTTCATGAATGAGGACCCCGAGCTCGCGATGGACTGCCTGTCCAACGAGAGCGGCGTCGATTACAAGGACCGCGTCGAGGTGGTCTATCACCTGTTCTCGTACCAGCATCGCCACGGCGCGGTGCTGAAGGTGAAGCTGCCGCGCGACAACCCGAGCGTGGCGACGCTCGAGGGCGTGTGGAAGTCGGCCAACTGGATGGAGCGCGAAATATTCGACCTGCTGGGCGTCAACTTCGAAGGGCATAGCGACATGCGGCGAATCCTGATGCCGGAGGACTGGATCGGTCACCCGCTGCGCAAGGATTTCGTCGAGCCGCCCGAATACCACGGAATCTCAACGGTCAGGGAGAGCCCGATAGTCCGGCTCGACACGAAAAAGAAATGAGCACGCTGCGCACCGAAGAAATGACGCTCAACATGGGCCCGCAGCATCCGTCGACGCACGGGGTGCTGCGCTTCGTGGTGCGCGCCGACGGCGAGGTGATGCGCGAGGCGATTCCGGACGTCGGCTACCTGCACCGGTCGATCGAAAAGATTGCCGAAAAGGTCGGCTACCGCGGCTTCATGCCGTACACCGATCGCGTCGATTACGTGTGCGCGATGTTCACCAACCAGGGCTGGGGCATGGTGTGCGAGAAGCTGGCGGGAATCGAAGTGCCCAAGCGCGGCGAGTACTGCCGGGTGATCGCGGCGGAGTTCAACCGAATCGCGTCGCATCTGCTGTCGGTGGGCGCGATGGCGATGGATATCGGCGCGATGACGCCGTTCGCGCACGTGATCCGCGAGCGCGAGATGATCAACGATTTGATCGAGGAGCTGTGCGGCGCGCGGCTGACGTTCAACTACATGCGAATCGGCGGCGTGGCGTGGGATCTGCCGCCCGGATGGCGCGAGAAGGCGCTTAAGTACCTGGATCATTTCGACCCGATCCTCGAGGAATACAACGCGCTCATCTCGTGGAACAAAATCTACATCGAGCGGCTGGCGAACGTCGGAGTGATAACGCCGGCGGACGCGATCAACTACAACCTGGTCGGGCCGAATCTGCGCGCGTGCGGGATCAAGTGGGACATCCGCAAGGATATTCCATATTCGGTGTATCCCGAGTTCGAGTTCGAGGTGCCGGTCGGCAACGGCCAGTGGGGCAAGCTCGGCGACTCGATGGATCGATACGTGGTGCGGATTCGCGAGATGGCGGAGTCGTCGAAAATTCTGCGCCAGGCGCTGGAGAAGATCCCGCCGGGCGCGGTGCTGGCGAAAGTGGTGCGCAATTTCAAGCCGCCGGCCGGCGAATGCCAGATTCGCGTCGAGAGCGGACGCGGCGACATGGGCTGGTACCTGGTCAGCGATGGCACCGGGTATCCGTGGCGGGTTCACGTGCGCACGGGATCGTTCGCGGCGATGGGTATCATCCAGAAGCTGAGCGCGGGATTGATGATCGCGGACCTGGTCACGCTGATCGCGAGCCTGGACGTGATTGCGCCGGAGATCGATCGCTAGGCATTGATGCAGACGCTGATTCAAAATCTGATTGCGTCGGGCGCGTTCGGCAAGAACCCGCCGAGGGACCTGGTCGCCGCGATCGTGGTGTTCGTGATGAGCCTTGTCGTGTTCCTGGCCATCGCGCTTCCGTTTGCGGGAATCGTTACCTGGGTCGAGCGGCGGGTGTGGGCGCGAATCCAGTCGCGGGTGGGTCCAAACCGCGTCGGTCCGCAGGGCTTTCTGCAGTGGCTGGCGGACGGAGTGAAAATCGTCTGCAAGGAAGACATCGTCCCCGACGAAGCCGACGCGCGCCTGTTCAAGCTGGCGCCGTTCCTGGTGATGCTGGCGTTCACCCTGCCGTGGGCGGTGATGCCGTTCTCGTCGTCGCTGATACTGGCCGACCTGAACGTGGGCATCCTTTACATGACGGCGGTGACGGCGCTTACGGTGGTGGGCGTGCTGATGGCGGGATGGGCGTCGAACAACAAGTGGTCGCTGATCGGCGGAGTCCGCTCGGCGGCGCAAATAGTCAGTTACGAAATACCGGCGGGGCTTTCGATCTTCCCGGTCGTGCTGATGACGGGCACGCTGTCGATGCAGGGAATCATCCGCGGGCAGGGCTGGGCGCCGCAGCATTGGTTCCTGTTCGCCAATCCATTCACGTTCGTGGCGGCCAACATCCTCTATATGTCGTCGCTCGCCGAGGCTAACCGCACGCCGTTCGATTTGCCCGAAGCCGAATCCGAACTGGTGGCAGGTTTTGCGACTGAGTATAGCGGCTGGCGCTACGCGTGTTTCTCCATGGCGGAATGGGGAAACCTGTTTATCATCGGCGCGATAATCACGACGTTGTTCCTTGGCGGATGGCAATTTCCGCACGTGACGAACAATGTAGTTGCAATGAACGTGCTGGAACTGATTACGTTCAGCGTCAAAGTACTATTCCTGGTGTTCCTTTCGATGTGGATACGCGCGACGCTGCCGCGGGTCCGAATCGATCAGCTGATGACAGCATGCTGGAAGTACTTCGTGCCGATATCGTTTGTGAATATGATCGGCACCGCGGTGTGGGTAGCTATATGGCCCGACGGCAACGTGGCGATGGGCTATATCATGTTCGCCGGGGCGATCGCGCTCGGGGCAATATTCATTCAGCGGGTTATATACTATCTCAGGCGTTCGCAGATGGAAGTTTACTTGAATCCGACTATATAGAGGCTATTGATGAGCGCGGTTTCGGAATACGCACATAATATAAAGGACACGGTCTCGACGATCTTCGAGGGCATGGCGGTCACGGCGTCGCATTTCATGCGCAAGCCGTACACGGTGCAATATCCGGATCGGATGCCGGTGCGCGTGCAGGACACGCTGCCGTTCCGTTATCGCGGGATTCTGGAAGTCGATCTCGAAATCTGCACGGGATGCCTGGCGTGCGAGCGCGCCTGTCCGATCGATTGCATCGTCATCGTCGCCGACAAGGATCAGCAAACGCGCCAGCTGCTGCTGTCGCAGTTCGATATAGACATCGCCAAGTGCATGTACTGCGGCCTGTGCAGCGAGGCGTGTCCAACCGGATCGATACATCATACGACGGAGTTCGAGGGCGCTGACTATTCGCTGGAGAGCCTGATTCGCCGCTTCGTCAAGGATCCGGTGATAGCGTACAAGGCCAAGAAGGGGCCGGAGACGGATCCGAGAATCGCGCCAATCCTGAGTCGCGGCATGGCCTACCTCGATCAATGGGCGCAACCTGGAGGTGAGAAGCCGGCCGGAGAAGAGCCGGCGTAGCGCACGCGCGGGTCTGCAACGCGGGGAAGGGCGAATCGATGCTCGCACAGGTAATATTCTATGCGCTGGCTGCGTTGACGGTGGGGTCGGCCGCGCTGGTGGCGTTCTCGCGCAACATAGTTTATTCGACCTTTGCGCTGCTGGGCGCATTAATGGGCGTAGTGGGTATCTACATTCTGCTCGCGGCGGATTTCGTCGCGATGGTGCAGCTACTCGTTTACGTCGGCGGAATACTGGTACTGACTATCTTCGCGGTGATGCTGACGGCGGGAATCGCCGACGTGAAGGTATCGAATCGCACGGTGGGAACCGGACCCGCGATTGTAGTAGCAGGAGTCGCGGCGATTGTGATGCTGTATGCGGTGATGCGAACGCAGTGGCATCAGGCGGCTGCATTCACTCCCGCGCCGACAACCTACGCGATCGGAAACGCGTTCTTGGGCGATTACGTGCTGCCGTTCGAGGTCGCGTCGCTGGTGCTGTTGGCGGCGCTGATCGGCGCGATTGTCATTTCGAGTCACGAAGTCAGGGAATAGGGGAGCGGGAGGACCGGGATGGGCGGGGGAATAACGCTGAACGATTTCCTGGTTCTGAGCCTGATAATATTTTCGCTCGGGCTGGTAACGGTTCTGACGCGCCGAAACGCGATTGGAATCCTGATGGGCGTCGAGCTGATACTCAACTCCGCCAACATCAACTACCTTGCGTTCGCGTATTACGGCGGCGGCAAATACGACGGCCAGATTTTTGCGATTTTCGTAATCATGCTGGCGGCGGCAGAGGCGGTGATCGGACTGGCCGTGGTGCTGGCGATTTATCAGAACTTCAAGACGATCGATGTCGATGCGGCCGAGACGCTGCGCGGATAGCTGAGCGATGGATCATCCGATTGCAGTTAGCTTCATCCGATTGATCGTGGCGCTGCCGCTGCTTGGCGCGGCGATCAATTTCATTGCGGGCGCGTGGCTCCAGAAGACGTTCGGCAAGCGCGCGATCAGTTTGATTGGATGCGGCGTCGTTATTGCGGCGTTCATCCTTGCGGTGCGCGCGTTTATCGCGATGCTCGCGATCCCGCCGGAAAACCGCTTCATGCTCGACGACCTGTGGAAGTGGTTCGACGTCGGCGGCCTGAGCCTGGACATCGCGTTCTGGCTCGATCCGTTGTCGATGGTGATGACGCTGATAGTCACCGGCGTGGGCGGCCTGATCCACATCTACTCGATTGGCTACATGCACGACGACGACGCCTACTGGCGTTTTTTCGGATGGCTCAACCTGTTCACGTTCGCGATGCTGGTGCTGGTGTTGGGCGACAACCTGTGGCTGATGTTCGTGGGCTGGGAAGGCGTGGGGCTGTGCTCGTTCGCGCTGATCGGGTTCTGGTACAAGGTGACGGCGAACACGACGGCGGGCAACAAGGCGTTCATCGTCAACCGGATCGGCGACCTGGCATTCGTGATCGCGCTGTTCAGTTTGTTCGCGGGACTGCAGTCGATCGGGCACGCGACGCTGGTGACGCGCGAGATCGCGAGATACGCGCCGCTGCTTGCGGGAGTGCCGCTGAATCTCGCGGGCTATCAGTCGGCGTATCCCCTGGTCGGCTTCGTGACGCTGTTGATGTTCATCGGGGCGACGGGAAAGTCGGCGCAGATTCCGCTGTACGTGTGGCTGCCGGACGCGATGGCGGGACCGACGCCGGTGAGCGCGCTGATACATGCGGCGACGATGGTGACGGCGGGCGTGTATATGGTGGCGCGGCTGAACTTTTTGTTTTCGATGTCGCCGTTCACGATGGAGGTGATCGCGCTGGTCGGCGGACTGACGGCGCTGTTCGCGGCGACGATTGGCGTGGCGCAAAACGACATCAAGAAAGTGCTCGCGTACTCGACGGTGAGCCAGCTCGGATACATGTTCGCGGCGCTGGGCGTCGGCGCATACGCGGCCGCCGTGTTCCATCTGATGACGCATGCGTTCTTCAAGGCGTGCCTGTTCCTGGGAGCGGGGTCGGTGATCCACGCGATGGGTGGAGAGCAGGACATGCGCAAGATGGGCGGGCTGCGGCACAAGATGCCGGTGACGTTCGTGACGTTCATGGCGGCGACGCTGGCTATTTCGGGCGTGCCGCCGTTCGCGGGATTCATGTCGAAGGACGAGATCATCTGGCAGGCAACCTCGCACGGGCACCCGGTGGTGTGGGCGATGCTGCTGATTGGCGCGGGAATCACGGTGTTCTACATGTTTCGCCAGGTGTACATGACGTTCTTCGGCGAATTTCGCGGCACGCACGAGCAGGAGCATCATGTCCACGAATCGCCACCGTCGATCGCGTACGTGCTGATCGCGCTGGGCGCGCTGTCGGTAGTCGGCGGATTCGTGATGATTCCGGAATTCATCGGGACATTCAAACCGTTCGAGGCATTTCTCGATCCCGTATTCAGCTCCGAAGTGACGCGCCGGATAACCGAAGCCGGAATACATAGTCACGCGACCGAAGCCGCATTCGGATTTGTCACGTTCACGATAGTGCTAATCGGATGGCTGGTATCGGATCTGATGTATCGGCAGCACAAACTGGATCCCGCGCGCTTTAGTCAGATGCTCGACGGAGTGCCATACGAATGGGTATACAACAAATACTACGTCGATGAATTCTACAATCGAGTGATTATACAGCCATATATGTTTGCGACGCGGGCGTTGGCATGGTTCGACTCCAACATCATCGACGGAGTCGTAAACCTCGCGGCAAGCATCATAGTATTTCTGTCGTGGCTGTCGGGACTATTCGACCACTACGTAGTCGACGGGCTGGTGAATTTCGCCTCGAACCTGACGCTCGACGTGGGCGGCAGGCTGCGACGGCTGGAGACTGGCTCGATCAATGGATACCTATACGGACTTCTGGCCGCGGTAATGCTGATATTGCTGGTGCGCGCGGTGGCAAGGGCATGACAGATTCGGCGGCGGCGCCGCTGCAAGTCAAACGGGAAGAGCGAAACTGAAATGAGTCACGCGCTTACGCTGATAACCTTTGTTCCGATCGTCGGGATGGTGCTGATTCTCGCGCTGCCCGACGCGATGAAGAACGCATTCAAGTGGATCGCGGTGGCGGCGACGATACCGCAACTCTTGATCGCGATTCATCTGTACGAGCACTTCGACACGACGACCAGCGCGGTTCAGTTCGCCGAGAAGGCGTCGTGGATGCCCTCGTACCACATTACTTACTTCATGGGCGTGGACGGAATCAGCATCTCGATGGTGCTGCTGACGGCCCTCATCATGTTCATCTCGGTGTTCGCGAGCTTTGGCATAAATCGCGCGGAGAAGGGCTACTACGCGATGCTGCTGATGCTCGACACGGGGATGATGGGCGTGTTCGTGTCGCTCGATTTCTTCCTGTTTTATATTTTTTGGGAAGTGATGCTGCTGCCGATGTATTTTCTTATCGGCATCTGGGGCGGTCCGCGACGCGAGTACGCGGCGATCAAATTCTTTCTCTACACGCTACTGGGTTCGGTGCTAATCCTGCTGGCGATGCTCGCACTATATTACTACGGCGCGACTCCGACCTTTGACTTGACCGAGCTGGCGGCGAATTCGAGTCATTACTCAATCGGGTTCCAGCGAATAGTGTGGCTCGCACTGTTTATCGGTTTCGCGATCAAGATTCCGGCCTTCCCGTTCCATACCTGGTTGCCCGACGCGCACGTGGAAGCGCCCACGGCGATTTCCGTGATTCTTGCGGGTGTGCTGCTGAAAATGGGCACCTATGGCATTCTGCGCGTCAATTTCGCGGTGCTGCCTGCCGCCACTTACCAGCTTGCGTGGCTGTTCCTTGGAGTGATCGGCACTATCAACATCGTGTATGGCGCGATGTGCGCGATGGCGCAGACTGACTACAAGAAACTGATTGCATATTCGTCGATTAGCCACATGGGTTACGTGATGCTGGGGATGGCGGCGTTCACGACGGCGGGAATCAACGGCGCGGTGCTGCAGATGTTCAATCACGGAACGATCACCGCGATGCTCTTTATCCTGGTCGGCGTGATCTACGATCGCGCGCATCATCGCGAGATAAACGGCTTCGGCGGTTTGGCGCAGCAGATGCCGATATATACGGCGATTACGGGGTTCGCGTTTTTCGCCGGAATGGGACTGCCGGGGATGTCGGCATTTATTTCCGAAGTGCTGGTGCTGCTCGGCGCGTGGCAGACGCATCCGTTTATGGTGGTATTCGGCGCGGCGACCGCGGTCCTGACGGCAGGCTATCTGCTGTGGACCTTCCAGCGAATCTACCTTGGGCCGCTGAACGAAAAATACAAGGACTTTCCCGATTTGTCGTTCCGGGAGGCGTTCACGCTGGTGCCGCTCGGGATCATCGTGCTGATACTCGGCGTCTATCCGCACGCGATTCTCGGCCTGCTCAACACCTCGCTGGTTCACCTCAACCAGGTTGTGCTGTCGACTTCGGGCGCAGCCGTCGCGATGGTTCGCTGAGACTCAAGGCAGGTCGGACGGAAGCAGATGGATCTCGGAAATCTCGCGAGCCTGAAACATTTCATCCCGGAAATGATCCTGGTGGCCGGCGTCCTGGCGATCGTGCTCATCGACCTGGCGGTACGCGACAAGTCGCGTCTCGGCGCATTGGCTCTGATAGCGGCCGCAGCGTCATTGCTGGCGATTGGCCTGGAGCCGGCGCTGTCGGGCGCGTGGCTGTTTCATCGGATGTTGGTATTCGATTCGTTTGCGATTTACTTCCGCACGCTGATCGCGCTGGCCGCGGTGGTGGCTATCTGGATGTCGATTGGCTCGAAGGAAGTGAAGAGCTGCGACCAGGGCGAGTACTACGCGATATTGCTGGCGAGCACGTTCGCGATGTTTCTGATGGCGGAGTCGGCGAACCTGCTGATGGCGTACCTGGCGCTGGAGTTCGTCAGCCTGACCTCGTACATCCTGACGGGTTTTTTGCGGCATAACCGGCGCTCGCTCGAAGCCGCGCTCAAGTACTTGATCTACGGGGGCGTCGCGTCGGGCACGATGATTTACGGCATGAGCTGGATTTTCGGCATCACCGGCTCACTCGACTTCAGCGTGATCAACAAGGCGCTCTCGACGCCGGGGCATCTGCCGGTGCTCGCGGTATTCATCGCGCTGGTGCTGATCCTGACCGGAATGGGCTACAAGGTGGCGTCGGTGCCGTTCCATATGTGGGCGCCGGACGTTTACACCGGCGCGCCGATTCCAATCACGACTTTTCTGGCGATCGGCTCGAAGGCCGCGGGCTTTGCGCTGCTGACGCGCTTTTTCTTTCCGGCGATTTCGCATCTGGCGGCGGGCGGGAGCTGGACGGCGCTTGCCGGCGTCGATTGGCCGCAACTGCTGCTCTTCGTTTGCATCATCACGATGACGCTTGGCAACCTCGCGGCGCTTCAGCAGACCAACATGAAGCGGCTGCTGGCGTACTCGAGTATCGCGCAGGCAGGATACGCGCTGATGGGATTCGTCGTGCTGTCGAACGACGGGATTCGGGCGATGCTGTTTTACCTGTTTGCCTACTATGTAATGGATGCGGGCGCCTTCATGGTGGTGATGATCGTGGCAAACTCGACGGGGCGCGAGGATGTGGACGCGTACCGCGGGCTGGCGTGGCGCGGCGGAATCGTTCCGGCGGTCGCACTGACTATCTTCCTGTTCTCGTTGACAGGCATTCCGCTGACGGTTGGATTCATTGGGAAGTTCTATTTGCTTGCCGCCGCGATTCGCGGCCAATTCTACATATTGGCTATTGTTGGAATACTCAATTCAGTAGTGTCTCTGTATTACTACCTGAAGCCGATTAGGCTGATGTTCTTCGAACAGCCGCGCGGCGACGAAGGCACGGTGCGTTTCGAGGCGTGGAATTACAGCCTGATGGGAGTGCTGGCCTGCGCGACAATCGTGTTTGGGGTATACTGGTCGCCGATCATCTCGTTTGCGAACCGCTCGCTGAGTTTCTTCACCGGCCCCGCCTGAGCGGAGGCCGGGGATTACTCGTTACTCGAAAACGATCGTGCGGTTGTGGTGCAGCAGCACCTGCTTTTTGAGGTGGGCGCGCACGGCCTTTGCCAGGACCATCACTTCGAGATCCTTGCCCTTGCGCGCCAGGTCGGCGACGGTGTCGCGATGCGTCATCGGCGCGGTGGCCTGGGCGATTATCGGGCCGGCGTCGAGCTCTTCGGTCACGTAGTGCGCGGTCGCGCCGATTAGCTTGACGCCGCGGTCGTGCGCCTGCTTGTGCGGCCGCTGGCCGGCGAAGGCGGGCAGGAAGCTGTGGTGAATGTTGATGGTCGGCTTGTTCCACGCGCGAAGAAATTCGCCCGACAGCACCTGCATGTAGCGCGCGAGCACGACGGTGTCCGCACGGAGTCCGGCGAGATGCTTCAGCAGTGCGGCTTCAGACTCCGATTTGCGATCCTTCGCGACCGCGATGACCGTGAAGGGCGCCTCGAACGGGCGCGCGAGCGGTTCGAGATCGGGATGATTGCTGACCACGCCGACCACGTCGCCGTCGAGCTCGCCGAAACGATGGCGGCTCAGCAGATCCATCATGCAGTGCGGCAGGCGCGAAACCATGATGACAATCCGGTCCCGCTTGGCGGCGTCGAAGAGATCCCACTTGAGCCGCTCCCACGGCAGCAGCGACGGCATCGACGCGTCGAGTTCTTTGGACAGCTCGCTGACGGGGAGTCGCAGGCTTTCGAAGTGGACGCGCCAGAAGAAGTGGCCGTCCTCGTCGTCGGAGTACTGGTCGGAGGTGATAATATTGCATCCGAGAGCGAACAGGTGGGTGGCGACGCGGGCTATGATGCCGGGACGGTCGATGCATGAGATGAGGAGAGTAGCTTTGCCTTCGGCCACGCTGATTACTCCGGGGGCGAATAGTAATTTTGAACTCTAATGTCTCGGCGCGCAAATAAACAAACCGACGCTGTCGGAATTCTGTACGTAGTCGCGACGCCGATCGGCAATCCAGACGACATTTCCGCGCGCGCGATTCGCACGCTCGAGGAGGTCAGCCTGATCGCATGCGAGGACACCCGGCGAACCGGGCGGATGCTCGCGCGTCATCAGATTCGCACGCCCACCGTCAGCCACTTCGAGCATAACGAGGAGCGGCGCGTGCCGGAGCTGATCGCGAGGCTGAAGGCGGGAGAAAAAATCGCGCTCGTCACCGATGCGGGCACGCCGGCGATTTCGGATCCGGGCTTTCGACTGGTGCGGGCGGCGTGGGAGGCAAACGTGCGCGTGATCGCGGTGCCGGGAGCGTCGGCGGCAATCGCAGCGCTGTCGATCGCCGGAATCCCGACCGACAGGTTCACGTTCGAGGGATTTATCCCGGCACGCGACGCGGCGCGGCGCAGCGCGCTGGAAGAACTCCGCCGCGAGCCGCGCACGATGGTTTTCTACGAGGCGGCGCGCCGGCTGGCCGATACGCTCGGTGAGATGACGGCCGCATTCGGAGAATCGCGGGATGCGGCGGTGGTGAGCGAAATCACCAAGACTTACGAGGCGACGGTGCGCGGGACGCTGGCTGAACTGGAACGCCGTTTTCGCGCGAAGCCCGCGCTCGGAGAGATCACGATCATCGTCGCAGGCGCGCCCGATACGTCGAGCACCGCCGGCGCGGACGCGGGTTCGGTCACCGTTGACGTGGCTGAAGCGCTCGAAGTTCTGCGTGAGGCGGGACTTGGGCTCAAGCAGGCGAGCGCGGTGATCGCGCGGCTGACGGGGATGGGGCGTCGCGAAGTGTACCAGAATGCCCTCAAATCGCGCTCTGATGAGTCCAGTGATGAGTGACCGGTGGACAGCATCCTATCCCCGCGCTTGCAGTCGCATCGAGGGTGCGGTTCAATGAAAGCGAGGAGCGGAGCGGGGATGGCGATGAGGCCTAAGGCCCGGCAAATGGCTGGTCAGGCCGCATCGGGTGGCGCAAACGGCCCGATTGCGGTGCTGGTGGTCCATGGACCCAACCTGAATCTGCTCGGCGAACGCGAGCCGGAAATTTACGGCCGAACCCACCTCGCTGATATCAACAAGGAACTCAAGCAACTGGGACGCGAACTCGAGATGAAGGTTGAGACGTTTCAGTCGAACAGCGAAGGCGGGATCGTCGAGCGAATTCAGAAGGCGCGCGGCAAGTGCGACGTACTAATCATCAATCCCGGCGCATATACGCACACCAGCATTGCGATTCGCGACGCGATACAGGCAGTGAACATCCCGGTGATCGAAGTGCATCTGTCCAACGTGTATCGGCGCGAGGCGTTTCGGCATCATTCGACGATTTCGGACATCGCGCACGGTCGAATCATGGGATTTGGCGCCGAGAGCTATAGCCTGGCTCTCAGAGCCGCGCGCACGATGGCCCAGGAGTCGCGCCGACGGAGCGCATGAGCGATGCCGGCCAACGATCAAGCGCGCAGGCGAGTCGTCGTTGCGGAAAGACACGGAGAGCAGATGGAAGTACGCGAACTGAAAACCCTTCTGGTCCTGATGCGCGACTACGGGCTGGTTGAGCTCGAGATAGAAGACAAGAAGGGCAAGGTGCGGCTGGTCCGCGGCGGCGGGCGCGCGTCGGTGGACGTGACCGAGGCGGGTTCGGAGGCGCACGTGGCGGCGCGCGCGGGCTCGCCGATCAAGATGGCGATGAGGCACGTGGAGGCGACCGAAGAGGAAGGCTCGAAGGCGGCGGGCAGAATCGAGCTGGCGCCGAATCAGAAGCTGATCGAAAGCCCGATGGTGGGTACGTTTTACCGGGCCGGCTCGCCGGACGCGGCGCCATTCGTCGAGGAAGGATCCTCGGTGCGCAAGGGCCAGCCGCTGTGCATCATCGAGGCGATGAAGATGATGAACGAGATCGAATCGCCGGCAGCGGGGCGGGTGGTAAGAATCATCGCCGAGAATGGCAATCCTATTGAGTACGGTCAGCCGCTGATGATCATCGAAGTGATTTGAGAAGGCGGAGCGCTCGTCGATGTTCAAGAAACTGCTGGTCGCAAATCGCGGGACAATCGCAATCCGGATAATCCGCGCATGCCGCGAGCTGGGGATTTCGACGGTGGCGGTTTACTCCACGGCGGACAAGGACGCGCTGCACGTGCGGATGGCGGACGAGTCGGTATGCATCGGACCGCCGGCTGCTGAAGACAGCTACATGAACATCCCGGCGATTCTAAGCGCGGCCACCACCTTCGGCGCCGACGCGGTGCATCCGGGCTACGGCTTTCTGTCCGAGAATGGCGACTTCGCGGAGGCATGCCAGCGCTCGGGGCTGAGCTTCGTGGGTCCGCGGGCGCGTCATATCAGGCTGATGGGCGACAAGCCGCGCGCACGGCGAATCATGAAGCGCGCGGGCGTGCCTGTTCTGCCGGGCAGCGAGGGCACTGGAGTTACGGAGTTGCGGGAGGCGCAAGCGGACGCGAAGCGGCTGGGCTACCCGGTGCTGATCAAGGCGGCGGCGGGCGGCGGCGGCAAGGGGATGCGAATCGTTCGCGATGGAGCAGAGCTGACGCGCCTGTTTCCGCAGGCGCAGGGGGAATCCGAGTTGTCGTTCAACTCGCGCAAGATGTACCTGGAGAAATACCTGGAGCGAGTGCGTCACGTCGAGTTCCAGATTCTTGCCGACCTGCACCGCAACGCGATTCATCTTGGCGAGCGCGACTGCTCGATTCAGCGCCGTCATCAGAAGCTGATCGAGGAATCGCCGTGCCCGATTCTGACCGCCCGGCTGCGCGAAAAGATGGGCAAGGCGGCGGTGCGCGCGGCCGAGGTGGTCGGCTATTCGAACGTCGGCACGGTGGAATTTCTGCTGGCGGGCGGCGGCGTATTTTATTTTATAGAAATGAACACCCGGATCCAGGTCGAGCACGGCGTGACCGAGATGGTCACGGGGGTTGACCTGGTGAAGGAAAGTATCCGGATGGCGATGGGTGAGAAGCTTGGGCTGAAGCAGCGGCAGGTGAAGTTCGACGGTGCGTCGATGGAGTTTCGCATCTATGCCGAAGATCCGGAGCGTCACATTCCCTCGCCGGGCGTGGTGACCAATCATCATCCGCCGGGCGGGCTGGGCGTGCGCGTGGAGACGGCGCTGTACGACGGCTATCGCGTGCCGGTGCAGTACGATCCGCTGATCGCAAAGCTGATAGTGCATGCCGAGACGCGGCCCGAAGTGATCGCGCGGGCCAAGGCGGCGCTGCGCGAGTATGTAATCGACGGCATCAAGACCAACATCCCGCTGCATCTGAAGATTCTGCAGGATCCGGATTTCAATCGCGGCGAATTCTCCACCGATTTTCTAAGCCGCTATGTACCGGCCGAGCCCGAAGCCGCGCATCACGCGCCGGTGAGCAAGGCCTCTTGACCGCAACGCTCCGCGCCATGCTTGATAGAGCCCAGTGGAGAGGCGTCATGCCTCGGCCCATGAGTCGGATAAAGAACTTGAAAAAAATTAAACGAGCATTTCTTGCACTGATAATCGGGGTGATCGCGAGCGTGCCGGCTGCGGCGCAGGAGGGCATGAATCCGCTGATTCCCGGCGGCAACAGCGCACCTCCGGGCCGCGCGCCCAAGGCAGTGGTCGCCAATCCGCTGTACGATTTCGGCGCCGCGCTCGAAGGCACGATGGTCAGTCACACCTTCACGATCAAAAACAACGGCCAGGGCTATCTGGATATTCGCGGCGTGAAGACCTCATGCGGATGCACGACGGGAAATCCCTCGAAGATGCACATCGCGCCGGGCGACGAGAGCGAAATCGCCGTCTCCTTCGACACGCACTTTCAGAAGGGTCACCAGGTGCGCACCATCACCGCGCTCACCAACGATCCCGACAATCCACAGGTCGCGATGACGATGCAGGGGATCGTCAAGAAGCAGGTCGAGGCGCAGCCGGCTGAAATCTCATTTGGCAACGTGAGGAAGGGGACCCAGGACACCAGGGAGGTGGTGGTCAACGATCTCAATCCGGGGCGTGAGCCGTTCCAGGTCGGTCCGGTGAGCAACTCGAATTCTTCGATCAAGGTGGTGCAGGGAAAGCGTCCCGACGGCAAGCCGGGCGCGCTGCTCAAGGTATCGCTGCTCAAAACGATGCCGGTGGGGCAGTTCGACGACACGATCAAGATCACAACCAATCGCGTGCCGTTGCAGGTTGACGTGTTCGGAACCGTGACGGGAGATTTGAATGTCGATCCCACGCAGGTTTCGTTCGGTATCGTTCCGCGCGGCCAGGACATCGTGAGAATTTTCAAGCTGAGCAATCAGGGTCCCCATCCGGTAAAGGTACTCGAGGTATCGAGCAGCAGCCCGGCCGTCGCCGCGACCGCGGAGCCGGTCACGCCGGGCAAGGAATACAAGGTGACGGTTACGCTCAGGCATGGCACACCCGACGGGCAGCTGCGGGGGAATTTGACGATCAAGACGGACGACCCGGATCAGGCGACGCTGAACGTACCGTTCTACGCAATCGTGGGGCAGTTCAAGACCTGATCGAGGTTCGACGCGAACAGGGGAACTGGGCTGAAATGGCTCGGCGCGAGAAATCTCGGATCGTTTCCTGGTTGCTGGACCGGATGAGCGATTGGGCCGTCGGTCTGCTCACCAAGCCTCTCAAGAGTTACGCGCTCCACATCCCGAACGACATTGCCGCGCTCAAGCGTCACATTCGCAAGGGCGACGTCGTATTGGTGGAGGGAAACGAGCGAATCAGCGAATGCATCAAGTACCTGACGCAAAGCTCGTGGTCGCACTCGGCGTTGTACGTCGGTGACGAGCCGATTCGGCGCGATCCCGAGATGAAGGCGCCGCTGGTCGCGCAATTCGGCGGGGAAGCGAACTTCCTGATGGTCGAGGCGATCGTGGAGGCGGGCGTGGTGCTCTCGCCGTTGGCCAAGTATCGCGACTTCAACATCCGCGTGTGCCGGCCGTTCAACCTGTCGGCGGCGGACCTGGCCGAAGTGATGGACGAGGCGATTCGCAGCGTGGGCGATACCTACGATCTGCGCAACGTAATCGATCTGGCGCGCTACTTTCTGCCGTTGAAACTGGTGCCCCCGCGCTTTCGCCGCCGGGCGCTGCAGTTCGGAAGCGGCGAGCCGACGCGCGCCATCTGTTCGAGCGTGGTCGCGTCGTCGTTTAATCGCGTCAAGTTTCCGATCGTGCCGAACTACGAGCAGTTGCCGCCGCCGCCGCCCAGGCGCAGACTGTGGCCGATAGGCTCGAAGACCGCCGGCGCGTTGCAATACGGCACGCTCAGGACGGTCTCGCCGACGCTGATCACGCCGCGCGATTTCGATCTGTCGCCCTATTTCGAGATCATCAAATTCAATATCATCGAGAACATGCGTTTCGACTATCATAAGATTTCGTGGGCCGACGCCGCACCACCTGCGCCGGTGAAGAAAGGCGCGTGACGGCGGGAACATCGGAACCATCGCAAGCAGGGGAGCATTCATTGAGCGACGAACAAGGGCACGCACGCGGCCGGCGAGAACTTCTCGAAAAGACAATCGCGAAGATTCTGCATCGCCATTGCAATTTCGGATGGGCGAACTACTACATCCCGAGCGAGAAGTTCCCGAGCCTCATCAAAGAGCTGGTCGAGGTGACGAGCCCGGGCGGACAGGCCGGTCACGATGAATTGGTGCAGTTTTTTCTTGGCATGCAGCGGTTGTCGTCGATCCAGGACCGGGTGGCGAAACTCGAGCAGGAATTTTCCGTGTACAAGCGCGCCTGAGGCCGCGTCCTCAAAGCGATTGGTGCAATTTGGCGCTCAGTTCAGGCCAAGTCAGGCCAAGATTAGCCGGGTGGTCGCGGGATAAATGGCATCAGGGGATTTGTAATCCTCTGCGTGGCGGGAAAGCGGGGCGATTCGGCGATGATGGCGCGCGAGAAGGCGGCAACGGGCTGACTGGCGACCGCAGGGGCGGCTCGATAACTTCAGAGCGGATAAATTCGCCGGGGTGCGGCGGGTTCTATTCGCCCGCGGGCAGTGAACAGCGTGAAAGCCGGGGTGCTTGGGGCAATCAGGCCGCCGCATAGCCAGCTGGTTCGTCAGCAAAGGCCGCCAGGTCTATGTGACGGCCGTCTTGGTTTGGCCACGCGGCCGTCTTGGTTTGGCCAGCCCCCCGGCTCGTGATCGCCTGAAACCGCTGCTAAATTGCCGCTGACGCTATTAGCTTCGCTTACGATCATCTACGATCAATTAACAATAGGACGCGAAAAAGCCCCGACTTCGGGCCTCACTGGCGGGACAAAACCAGGTAAACGTATCGCTCAGCGCAGTGCAAATGTCGTGCGATTTCGACGGGCGTGAGCATCTCGCGCCGGAGCCTTCCGATCTCTTCGTCTAGCGGCACTAATCGCTGCGGGAAGGTGACGCGGCCTCCGAACGCCGCGCAGACCTTGCGCGCGATCTCTTCGCCGAGCCTCGCGGCCAGCCGTGAAAACGCCGGATCTGCGGCCGCCGGAACATAAATTCTCTCGCCGCCGAGTACCTCGACGACGCGCGCGGCGTCCGCTTGACCGAGCGTTCTGATCAACGCTTCGCGCGAGACCCAGCCACGACTATCGCCCCGCTTTCCCGCCAATCTTGAACCCCACCGCGAGGATCGCTTTTCTGCTCGAAACTTTTATCCGCCCGCCGCGGGCGCATCCGAACTAAAATTCAGCGCGCGCGCCTCGATCTCCGTGGTGAAACCGGCCGAGCGGGAAAGCTTGTGGCGTGCTGTCATGATGAAGTAATTGCCGTCGTAGGTTCCCCACCCGTGGAGCGTGACGATCGCGCCGCCCGTCAGCACGACGTTGCCGGGAATTTCCAGCCGCGTCGTCGCCTGGAGCATGTTGCGGCGATGCAGCTCCGCTTGTGCCTTCAGCGCGGCCTGTTGGCCGTTCTCGCATCGGCGTATCAGTTTGATGGTGTCGCCGGTCGGGACGGGCGGCGAAGCCTCGGCCGTGTGAGTGCTCCTTCTGAAATTTACGCTGTTTTCGCTGGCGCTTTTTCGCAGGCTCGCTTTTCGGCTTTGGCCGTGACACCCGACTATTCGCGCCAGTATTCCTGCTCGGCGACTGCCTGTCGCTGTAATCGCGCGGTCCATCCGAAGTTAACACTGCCCAAGCTTGAACTCTTCGCCCGTGGGCGGCGTGAAGGCTGGAGCGTTTGGGGCAATCAGGCCGCCGCGTAGCCGACTGATTCGTCAGCAAGGGCCATCAAGTCTATGTCACGGGATCAATTGCAGGTTTGCGCCGGCGTTCACAGCCACCCCTTCAGAGCGACGAGCTCCTAAAGCGCGGTTCGATCGTCCGAGAGAAGAGAGCGCGCTGCCAAGCGCGTTCAGCACCGCCTACTGCATTTTTTCCGTCAGCCGCCCAGCCCGCTGTCCAAATCACAAGTACGGCGGCCTCCTCAGCCCGCTCCACAGCGCTGCCCCAGGCCGACATCGCCGCGCATCGCGCGGCGCCGCCGGACCGTGCTGCATCCTCAGCACTGCTTGCCAGAATTAACGCCGATTGGAGTTCTCCTGCCGTAGCCCGATCGCAGGCGTGGTCGCGGGCAACCTGAATCGCTCTGCGGGGCCGATCGTCTCCGGGAAATTCCCTCTCGTAAAGATACAAGACCCGCTCCGCGCAGTCGCAGGCGAACAGGCGCAGATCCGAGCGGAGGTCTCGTACCGCGAGAAGCCGTCTCTCCCTGCTAACCTGAACGAACCCCGTTTCAACATCGCCTTCTGTGGAAATAGGCTCTGAAACCTCCACCAAACATGCAATCGGTCCGTCCGCTTGCAAGAGCGCATCCCAGAGCGTCGGTGATGAACGGTAACCGATCTGGCTTATGGTCTCCCCCTCACCAGCGTCTATCGAGACAGGCGTGTAAGCTCGAATTTCTCCGATGCGCCAGGGGACCGAGTTCCCGGCGATCACATCCTCGTCTGAGTGAAGGTCTTCGTAAGTAAAGTGGTAAGCGCGGAGCATTGCGTCTCTTCTCAAGGAGGAGTGAGTGCCGAGCTTATGGGAGCTATCTCCTATGGGCCCGGTACTCCGTCGGCTCAAGACCAAAGTTGTCGCGCAGTCGCCCCCTTATCCTATAGAACAATGGCGGATGCTGCCCGAAACGGTACACCCTGTAAAGGTAGTAACTGCCGGGATGTTGTTCGGAGCACCTTACCTCCCGCCGTGTTAAGTAGAAGGGGCTGGCGGCGGCACCTCGCGTCGTCTTTACTTCGATACGTATTTCAGCTCCATTCGCGGGGTTGAAGGAAAGTATGTCGTAGCCCTTTTCGTCGCCCCCTTTTTCTATAGCCACGTGTCGAACTCGCTTCTTGAGGTCAATGCGACCTGCGGCCAAAAGACGCGCTTTTTCGTACTTATACACGAGGAGTTCGCCATCGGTCCCGAGTTTAGCGTCGGGAGGCGGCGGTGAGCTTCCGGAGCCGCTAGGCGGTTCGCCTTTCAACTTGGCCTTCTTCGGTGGCGGTTCCTCGCGCAACGCGTCGTCGTAAATCGGCCTTTCGCGCCTGGGCTTTTTGAGGTTGCGTTCAAGCCAGTCGCAAACTTCTTTCTGGCCGACTTTTCTCTCGTTAAACTTATAGATCGCGTGTGTGCTTCCGCCATTGTAGCCCGGTATGTGGCGCGTGAGTTCGTCTGGGAATTGCGGCTTGGACTTAAACGGGGCAAGATTCCTGCGCATTTGATAGTGCAAAGGCGAGCCGTCGTTAGCGTCGATAACCCCGCGCTCTTTTTTCGCCTTCGAGACCACGATGCCCCATCCGACAACAAATCTCTTGCGTCCGTGCGCGACCAGAACAATGTCCTGTTCATTGACCCTGTCGGCAAACCACTCACCGCCACGCCCATGTCGCTTCCTGGCCTTGGGTCCGTATCCCATGAACGCGGCTTTCTCGCGCGGAATCACCTCAAGCCACTGATTGAGGGTTCCCGAACCACTGCCATTGACATTCGGCGAGACTACCCAAAACTGCCGTTGCCTCATCGTCCCTCTCCTGAACTTGATTCGATGTGACTGTACGGGTGCTGTTACCCGCGCTCAATCGCGCCTTTCCTTCGGCCAAGCTCAGGGGGCGGGCTTTCCGCCGCCTTTGAGTGGAATCCGGCCGCCGGACGGCTTTTCGACCTCGGCGTCGGTCGTAACGATAAGCTGGCCGGGGTCGCTCTCGCCCTTTGTCACCGCCGACGGCGTGAACTTGATCGCAATCGAACATGAATGCCCGGCCCCAAGCAGTTGCCCCACAAAGCAGGTCGATGTCGCCGTGTCCCAGGCATAGTCATTGCCACTGACGGAAATGCCCTCGATCAGCACCTGCGACTTGTTCGCCTTCTTCGCACTGATTTTCCCGGACTTCACAGTCGTTGAGCCGACCCGTCGCCTTCCGAAGCCAATCTGTGCGGGCGAAATCACGATTGTGGCGGCAACCGGCGTCACGGTCGCGGTCGGGGTAGCGGTGAGCGTCGCGGTTGGCGTCGCCGTCGGAGTTGAGGTTGCGGTCGCGGTCGCCGTTGCGGTGGCCGTTGCCGTCGCAGTCGGCGTCGCGGTAACAGTAGCCGTTGGAGTTGCAGTCTGAGTCGCCGTGGCCGTGGCGGTCGCTGTCCGCGTCGCGGTAGCAGTCGGCGACACAGTTGCGGTCGCGGTCGGGCTTGGGATGCCCACCGCGTAGAGGTAAGCGCCTAACGAGGGGTTGTCCAGAGAGGCGATGTAAATGGTCCCATCGGCGCTGATCGCCGGTGAGGAGTACCGAAAATCGCTATTGCCGGTCGCGAACGTCCACTTTTCTATGGCACCGCTGGTGCCGTTATCGGTCACCGCATAGAGGGTGCCCCCGGAACCGACGTAAATGGTCCCGTCGGCGCCGACCGCCGGCGAGGAGTCCGTACTATAGCCGATGTTAAATGCCCACTTCTGCGTGACAGTGACTTGTCCTCCGTCGGTCAACGCGTACAGGTAGCCGTCCGCCGCGGAGGCGACGTAGATGGTCCCATCAGCGCCGATCGCCGGCGAGGAGTCACCCCCACAGTTTGGAAACGCCCACTTCTGCGTGACAGTGCCTTGCCCTCCGTCGGTCAACGCGTAGAGGTGGCCGTCTTCGGAGTCGACGTAAATCGTCCCATCGGCGGCGATCGCCGGCGAGGAGTTGATACCATAACCCGCGGTGGCGTCGAACTCCCACTTCAGCGTGCCGTCGGGGTTGACCGCTAAGAGAGCGCCGAAATAGTAGCCGAAATAGACGGTCCCGTCAGTGCCGATCGCTGGCGAGGAGTACACAGGCCCGCTGTCAAACCACCACTTCTGGCTGCCGTCGGGATTGACCGCGTAGAGGCCATCATAAGAGCCGACGTAAATGGTCCCATCAGACCCGATCGCTGGCGAGGATTCCACAAAAGGGAGGGAACCCCAGCTTGAGAACGCCCACTTCAGCGTGCCGTCGGGATTGACCGCGTAGAGGTAGTCCTCAGAGGCGACGTAAATGGTCCCATCGGCGCCGATCGCTGGCGTGGATTCCACGAAACCACCATCGACACTTGAGAACGCCCACTTCAGCGTGCCGTCAGGATTGACCGCATCGAGGCTGGCCAGAGAGCCGACGTAAATGGTCCCATCAGAGCCGATCGCCGCCGAGGCCCACATCGCAGTATCCGTTTCAAGCGCCCACTTCTGCAAGCCGGGGTTGGCGCTGGTGTCATATGGGCTAAGCCCGGTATGCGCGAGATTGTAACGGAACATCGGCCACGGCGCGGTGGCCAACTGCGCGTGCGATATGCTCAGGGCCGCGACGGCCATAATCGCAAACGCGGCGACGCCCAACATCGCGATCGCGCCAATCCGGATTCCCCCCCCGGACTCCCTCATCGCTCCTTCCTCCCTGGTTGGGTTGCTGATTCGCCTTCACCCGCTTAGCTGGCGTCGTCACGAAAGCTCGCGCCTAACAGTATCTATTGGGACTTCTGCGGCTTCTCCCCTTCGAGATGAGCACTGGGAGACTGCTCAGTTGTCGGCGTACGGTTCGAGTCTGCGATTTCAACGACCGCCTTGCCTGCTGCTGCGTCTCCTGGCCGTTTAGGCTTGTGTTGATGGTGTCGGAGCTTAGGCGGCCCGATTTTTTCCCTTGCATCATCCGAGAATAGGTCGTGAATAGCACCGGCAATATCTTCGACATCAAGAAGAACTCCTTCAGAGTTATGAATCTTGCGCCGCATGAGGGAGAGCACCTGCTCGTCGAAAAGGAACCGACCGACCGATTCCGGGTTCAATGCCGCAGTCCTCTCCCAAAAAGCTTCTTGTTCTCCCTTCTTGATAGCCTGTTTATGAAGCAATGCTAATCGCTCTGCGTTCGCGTCGAAACTTGCGTCGGACAGATCGATGGAAAACGCTTTCTCGTAGTCAATGCCGTCATCGAATGTCAGATGGTACAAGTTCCAAACCACGCCGTTCGTCAAAACGACCCAGTGAAAATTGTTCTCGGACGCATACAGTTCTGCCTGCTCGACATGGCGGTCTCGCAGTTTCTCGCCTGCGGCTTTGGCTTCTACGAGCAACTTAGTCACACCGTCAAGCTTTAAGACGATGTCAACGAACTTATTCTTGAGATGAGCCTCACGGCTAAGTTCGCCTATGGCGTCCCACCCAAGAACACCTTCGAAAATCCTGATGAGGAGCAATACCGTGTCCGCCTCGTTCAGGCTGTCCTTTTGTGCTTGTAGAAGATACGGGAGCATCTTCTTGAGAGGTTTCCTGATATCGATCGGCATTGGTTTTTTTCCTGAGCTCCCCAAGCGATGGCTTATGAAAGCATTCTCCCCAGAATTCCCATTTTGAATCCTGATTCACTCTCGCACCAACACCAGCGGCTTGCAAACGCGGAGGTTCGAGCCCGGTGTTGAGTCCAGGAGGCTTCCCGACGACCTCAACTTTTGCCTTTCGTCCTCGCCCAAAACGCCCCAATAGAGCCGTGTCTTCAATGGCTTAACCATTCCTCAAAACTTTCGGTTGATAATATTTCGTTCCGCTGTAAGCACCATCCGTGAGTTTCTCGTACCCGTAGCGACCCGGCGCTTGGTCCGCCGGAGCAGACGGAGGGAACTTCCGACGAATGGCTTCGACACCTTACCAGGGCAGGCGCCGGCCGCCGCTCCACCTCTGCGCGGCCTGCCGCACGATCCCGCAACGCGATTTATTCTTTTCCAATACACGAATATGGTGTAAGATAGGTGTATGAGAACCAACATCAACATTGATGATCGGCTTTTGTCGCAAGCCCGCAAGCTGACCCGCCTGCGCACCAAACGCGAGGTCGTGCAGCGCGCACTCGAATTGCTGGTCGAGACAGAAACGCGCAAAGACATCCTGCGCTATCGCGGCAGCGGCGTTTGGCAGGGCGATTTGAAAGCCATGCGCAGGAACCGCATTTGATCTTGGTCGACAGTTCGGTCTGGATTGACTTTCTCAACCGCAATCGCGGACGCGCGGGCGACGAGTTGGAACGTTTGATCCGCTCGGGCGCACCGCTGGTGCTGGCGGGCGTGATCGTGACCGAGGTTCTGCAGGGCCTCAGACGCGATGTGGCCGAGATCGCGCGGCTTTTGGCCGGCTGGCCTCTGATCGAGCCGGGCGGGTTCGCCACCTACGCAGCCGCCGCCAGCATCTTTCGCCAGGCTCGCCGGCGAGGCCTGACCCTGTCCACCGTGGACGCCTTGCTGGCTTGTCTCGCCATCGAGTATCAGGCCGCCTTGTTCACCCTCGACAAGGACTTCGAGCGTCTCGCCTTCCCCGGCTTGCGGTTGCACCATCCCGGCGACACTGGCCGCACCTGAGGCCAGTCAGATTTTGCTCTTGCGCTAAAGGCGCATCGCTCGGCGCTCTCCCCGAATCGAACTGGATTCAACGGCCGATTGATACTACAAGTTTGTTCCGCTGCCTGACGAACGAAATTTCAGATGGAGGCGCTATCCATGGACGCTTTTGAAGCGATTCTCTCCCGCCGGGTGCAGCGCGCGTTCTCGGACAAACCGGTGGAGCCCGAAAAACTCTCGAAGATCGTCGAGGCCGGGCGCCATGCGATGAGTGCGCGCAACATGCAGCCGTGGCAGTTTGTCGTGATTCAAAATCCCGACCGGCTTAAAGAGATTGGTGCGCTATGCTCGACGGGCCGCTTCGTTGCCGAGGCGCCATCGGCGATCGTGGTGCTCAAGGACGTCGCCAACGCGCGGTGGGCCGACGTGGATTGCGGGCAGGCCGTGCAGAACATGGCAAACGCGGGATGGGCACTGGGCCTCGGCACTTGCTGGGTCGGCAACTTCGACGGGGCGAAGATTGGCGCGCTGCTTGGCGTCAAGGACGGATGGGCAGTGTTCACGATTCTGCCGTTCGGCTACAGCGACCCGAAGAATCCACCGCAGGCGCGGCCGCTCAAACCGCGGAGCGAGATGGTGCATTATGAGCGCGTGGGAAATCCCAAGCCGTGACGATCTGGTAGACTCTTAACGCTGAAAAAAGGTTTTGCGATGGCGATAAAACAGCAAATTCCACCCGAAGCGTACGCAACGTTGCAGGCTAATCCCGACGCGCTCTATCTCGACGTCCGCACCGAAGGAGAATTTGCGGCCGGACACGCGGCCGGCGCGATCAATATCCCGGTCATGGTTGCCAAGGGCCCGGGGCAGATGCAGTTGAATCTCGACTTTGTCGAGGTCGCCGAGAAGGTAATTCCGCGCGGCAAGAAACTCGTCGTCGGATGCATGGTGGGCGGACGTTCGCAGCGCGCGTGCGAGATGCTCGAAGAGGCCGGATTCACCGATCTGACCAACGTGGTCGGCGGCTTTGGTGGCCAGCGCGACGCGTCGGGGCAGGTGGTCGTCGCGGGATGGAGAGACGCGGGACTGCCGGTGACGACCGAGCTGGGCGACGCCGCCTACGCGGCGCAGCGGACCAAGGCGGGCCTGTAATGGCGATACGCCTGACCCGGATTTACACACGCACGGGCGACAAGGGGAATACGGCGCTGGTCGGCGGCAGGCGCGTGCCCAAGGAGAGCGCGCGGCTGGAGGCCTATGGAACGACCGATGAGCTGAATTCGATTATCGGAATCGTTCGCACCTACCTGCCGCAATATCGCGACGGGTTCGGCGCCGACTTCGAGTCATATTCGGACATCCTGCGGCGGATACAAAACGAATTGTTCGACGTCGGCAGCGAACTCGCCACGCCGCCCGACGGCGAATATCCGCAGATGCACAAGATGGGCGCCGGCGAGATCAAGCGGCTCGAAGAAGAGATGGACGCGATGGAGAAGGAGCTGGAGGGGCTTAAATCTTTCACGCTTCCCGGCGGCGGCGTGCTCAACGCGTTCCTGCATCAGGCGCGCACGGTGTGCAGGCGTGCGGAGCGCGAATGCTGGCGGCTGAAGCGCGAGGAAGACATCAGCGACAATCTCATCATCTATGTGAACCGGCTGAGCGATCATCTGTTCGTGCAGTCGCGATGGGTTGCGAAGCGGCTCGGCGAGCCCGAATTTCTGTGGGACCGGGCGCTGCGGATCGAGGAGAATAAGAAGACGGCGCGCGCGGCGAAGAGTAAGCCGAGCCGCGGCGGCAGCGTGAAATCCTGAGTGAGGGAAATTTGGCGATGGCTGAATCCAGCGAAAGGAAAATCTATCTTCGACAGGCTCAGGTCGGCCCGATGGCGAATTTTGTGTACCTGATCGGCGATCCGGTCACGCGCAAGCTCGCGGTCGTCGATCCCGCATGGGAGGTCGATGCGATACGCACATTTGCCGAGGGGGAAGGTTACCAGATCGACAAAATCCTGCTGACGCACTATCACCCCGATCATCTGGGCGGGCACATGATGGGCCAGAATATCGAGGGCGCCGCCAAGCTGCTCGAACACGTGAAGGTCAAGGTCTATGTGAACAAGCACGAGGCTGGCGGGGTGAAGCAGGTCGCGGGATTGTCGGACTCCGACATGGTCAAGGTCGATGCGGGCGACACGGTCAAAGTCGGCGAGCTCGAGGTGAAGTTCCTGCATACTCCCGGGCATACGCCGGGCTCGCAATGCTTCCTGGTCGAGGGCAACCTGATTTCCGGCGACACGCTGTTCGTGAACTCGTGCGGACGGGTGGACCTGCCGGATTCGGATCCCGAGGCGATGTATCACAGCCTGAACGATACGCTGCGCAATCTCGACGACTCGACGGTGGTGTATCCGGGGCACGCGTACTCGTCGGAATCGAGCACGACGATCGGCGATCAGAAGCGTCACAACATGTACATGCGATTCCCTACGCTCGACGATTTTCTCGAAGCGATGGGCTACCCGCGCCGCTAGCCGGGGATTCGCGCAAGGGTCGTGAACTCCAGCCATGCGTGAGGATTCGCACAAGCTCGCCGCGCAAGCCGAAAAGCTGCGCGACGAGATCGACCGCGCCAACTATCGCTACTACGTCCTCGACGATCCGGAAATTTCCGACGCCGAATACGACAAGCTGATGCGCCGGCTCCAGGCGCTCGAACGGGAGCATCCCGCGCTTGCCACGCCCGATTCGCCCACGCAGCGGGTGGGTGCGGCGCCGAGCGAAAAATTCGGCGCCGTGGCGCATCGGCGGCCGATGATGTCGCTCGCCAACGCGATGGACGCCGAGGAGATGCGCGAGTTCGACAAACGCGTCAAGCGGCTGCTGAAATCCGACGCCGAAATCGAGTACGTTGCCGAGATCAAGCTCGACGGACTCGGTATCGAGCTGGTTTACGAAGACGGGCGGTTGATCGTCGGCTCGACCCGCGGCGACGGAATCAACGGCGAGGACGTCACCCAGAATATCCGCACGATCAAGAGCGTGCCGCTCAGATTGCGCCGTCCCGAGCACGGCAAAATCCCGCGCCTCCTCGAAGTGCGCGGCGAAGTGATTATTCCGCGGACCGGGTTTGCAAGGTTGAACCAGGAGCGCGACGAGGCCGGCGAGCCGGTGTTCGCCAATCCGCGCAACGCAGCGGCGGGAGCGCTTCGCCAGCTCGATCCAAAGATCACCGCGTCGCGGCCGCTCGACGTTTTCCTGTACGCCCCTGGCGTGATCGAGGGCGTCGCGTTCAAATCGCAGTGGGAATTTCTGCAAGGGATCAAAGCGCTGGGGTTGCGCGTGAATCCGTTGTCGCGCGTATCCGGGGGCATCGACGCGATCCTCGGATACTGGAACGAAATCACCGAAAAACGGCACGCGCTGGACTACGAGGCCGATGGCGTGGTGGCCAAGGTGAACTCGTACGCGCTCCAGGAACAGCTCGGCGAGGTGTCGCGTTCGCCACGCTGGGCGATTGCCTACAAGTTCAAGGCGCAGCAGGCGGAGACGGTGGTCGAGAAGATCGACGTGCAGGTCGGCAGAATCGGCTCACTCACGCCGGTCGGAAAACTTCGTCCCGTGCAGCTCGCCGGCGTGACGATTTCGAATACTTCGCTGCACAACCTAGACGAGATCAGGCGCAAGGACATCCGCGAGCGCGACACCGTGCTGATCGAGCGCGCCGGCGACGTGATTCCGTACGTCATTCGGGTCACCAGGGAAGCGCATCCGCGCGCGAAGCCGTTTGAGATGCCCACCCATTGCCCGGAATGCGGCGCGGCGATCGTCCACGAGGAGGGCGAGGTCGGTTACTTCTGCGTCAATGCGAATTGCCCGGCGCGGATGCGCGAATCGATTCGCCATTTCGCGTCGAAGGGCTGCCTCGATATCGAAGGGCTGGGCGACAAGCTGGTCGCGCAACTCGTCGAGAAGGGGTTGGTGAAGGAGATGGACGATCTATTCGGGCTGACCAGGGAGCAACTCGCCGGGCTCGAGCGAATGGCCGACAAGAGCGCGCACAACGTGCTGGACGCGATTGCGGCGGCGCGCAAGACTTCGCTCGACAGGTTTATCAACGGGCTTGGGATACGGCACGTCGGCGAGCATACCGCCCGTCAACTGGCGTTGAAGTTCAAGACGATGGACGCGCTGGCGACCGCCTCGGAGGACGATTTGCTCGGCGTGCGCGATATCGGGACGGAAGTAGCGCACAGCATCCGCGACTACTTCGACGAGCCCCGAAATCTGAAGACCGTCAAGCGGCTGATCAAAATCCTGGATGTCGAAGCGCCGGCCCAGGTCGAGGGGCGCGGCCCAATCCGCGACAAGACGTTCGTGCTGACCGGGACGCTCGAATCGATGACGCGGGAGGAGGCCGAGCGCGAAATCATGGCGGCAGGGGGGCGAGTCACGTCGTCGGTCAGCCGCAAGACGGACTTCGTGGTCGCGGGCGCGGAGCCGGGCTCGAAGCTGAAGAAGGCAAAGGACTTGGGAGTGAGGGTGCTCGACGAGAAAGGGCTCGCGTCGATTCTTGCGGGCGAATCGTCCTGACTTGGGCGAGGTATTGGAGGCATGACGACTCAAAAACAATCGGGTCGCGCCAGGCTGCATCTGATAATCAGCGGGCGGGTGCAGGGAGTCGGCTTTCGATTCTCGGCCTACGACCAGGCAAACGATCTCGCGCTTGCCGGATGGGCGCGCAATCTCCCGGGCGGCGAGGTCGAAATCGTCGCGGAAGGCAGCAAGGAGAGTTTGCAGATTTTCGCGGCGTGGGCGCATCTGGGCACGCCGTCGGCGCATGTAACTGAGGTACGCGAAGACTGTCTGGATTTTATGGGGGAATTCACCGAGTTTCGGATTCGCTGATGGGGCGGGCAGAAAAGTGGGGCTTTAACGGCCCGGTTAGATTAGCTATGCTTTAAACCCGCGTGTTTGAATATTTGTCGGACTTCGAGATATCGGAGTAATTTTCAATCAGGCTCTAACCACAAGGAGATTGGACTGAGATGGCTGTACCACCTGAGGCGGCTGAGCAAGCTGCCGAGTCGCATGAATCCGCCGCGTCCGCGCCCAAGCCGCATCTGAAGCGCGACCATGTCGTTATCCGGTTTGCGGGCGACTCGGGCGATGGAATGCAGTTGACGGGGATGCAATTCACGTCGGAATCGGCGCTGGCCGGTAACGACATAGCAACACTGCCCGACTATCCCGCTGAAATCCGCGCGCCGCAGGGTACGCTGGCCGGGGTCAGCGGCTTTCAGCTGAATTTTTCAAGCAACGAGGTCTTCACCCCCGGCGACGAGCCCAACGTGCTGGTCGCGATGAATCCCGCGGCGCTGCGGACCAACGTCGAGGATCTTCAGCCCAACGCCGTCATAATCGTGGACCGCGAGGCGTTCAACGAATCCAACATCAAGCGCGCCGGCTACGCGAGCAATCCGCTGACGGATCATTCGCTCGACAAATTCCAGGTGATCGAAGTCGATGTGAGCAAGCTCACGTCGCTGGCGGTGCACGGGCTGGGGCTCAATAATCGCGCGGCGTTCCGATGCCGCAACATGTTCGTGCTCGGGATGCTGTCGTGGCTGTTTCAGCGGCCGATCGACAGCACGATCGTCTCCCTCAAGAACCGCTTCAAGAAGGCGCCCGAACTGATCGAGGCCAATATTCGCGTGCTCACGGCCGGGTACAACTACGGCGAGACGACCGAGATGTTCGCGAGTTCGTACGAGGTGCCTGCCGCGCGAATCGCCCCCGGCCTCTATCGCAATATCACGGGCAATAGCGCGACCGCGCTGGGTTTCGTGGCGGCCGCGGTAAAGGCAGGTCGTCCGCTGTTTCTGGGCTCGTATCCGATTACCCCCGCCAGCGATATCCTGCACGACCTCTCGGGCTACAAGAATTTCCCGGTCTATACTTTCCAGGCCGAGGACGAGATCGCCGGCGTATGCTCGGCGATTGGCGCGGCATTCGGCGGAGCGATCGCAATCACCACGACTTCGGGCCCCGGCATGGACTTGAAGGCCGAGGCGGTCGGGCTGGCAATGAAGGTTGAGCTGCCGATCGTGATTACCGACGTCCAGCGCGCCGGACCGTCCACCGGGATGCCGACCAAGCCCGAGCAGGCCGATTTGCTGCAGTCGATGTACGGACGCCATGGCGAGGCGCCAGTTCCGATTATCGCGGCCTCGACGCCGGCCGACTGCTTCGATTGCGCATACGAGGCGGTGCGAATCGCGGTCAAGTACATGACGCCGGTCATCCTGCTCACCGACGGCCAGTTGGCCAACGGTGCGGAGCCGTGGCTGCTGCCCGACCCGGAGCAGCTTGCGCCGATCAAAGTTGAATTTGCGACCAATCCAGAGGGTTTCTTGCCCTACGCCCGCGATGCGGAAACGTTGTCGCGTCCGTGGGCGGTGCCGGGAACCAAGGGTCTCGAGCATCGCATCGGAGGGCTGTCGGGCGAAAACCTGACCGGCAACGTGAGCCATTCGCCGGCCAACAACGAGCTGATGGTGCGGACGCGGGCGCGCAAGATTGCCGGTATCGTGCGCGAGATTCCGCCGACCGAAGTGTTCGGCGATGCCGGCGGCGGCGACCTGGTCGTGCTCGGATGGGGCTCGAGCTTCGGTCCGATTCGCGAAGCCGTCAAGCATGTGCGCGCCAAGGGCAAGAAAGTCTCGCACGTGCATCTGCGCTACCTGAATCCTCTGCCCCGCGACCTGGGCGAGACGCTCAAGCGTTTCAAGCAGGTGATGGTCGCGGAAATGAACATGGGACAACTGCTCAAGCTGATCCGCGCCGAATACCTGATCGACGCCTTCGGATTCAACAAAATCCAGGGCCGTCCGTTCAAAGTCAGCGAGATGGAAAACCGCATCAACCGGGTACTGGAGGGCTGATCGAAAATGGCAACCGTTCTTAACCGCAAGGATTTCGTCTCCGACCAGGAAGTGCGCTGGTGCCCCGGATGCGGCGACTACGCGATTCTGGCCGCGGTGCAAAAGACGATGCCCGAGTTCGGCATCGCGCCGGAGAATACGGTCTTCATCTCAGGGATCGGATGCTCGAGCCGGTTTCCGTACTACATGAATACCTACGGCTTCCACACCATTCACGGCCGCGCGCCGGCGATCGCCACGGGGCTTAAAATTTCACGGCCCGATCTCGACGTGTGGGTGGTGACCGGCGATGGCGACGGGCTCTCGATCGGGGGCAATCATCTAATCCACACGCTCAGGCGCAACGTCGATATAAAGATTCTGCTCTTCAACAATCGAATCTACGGACTCACCAAGGGCCAATACTCGCCGACCTCGGAAGTGGGCAAAATTACCAAGTCCACGCCGGCCGGTTCGGTTGATTTTCCGTTCAATCCGATTACGGTGGCGCTCGGCACGCATGGGACCTTCGTTGCGCGCTCGATCGACATCGAGCAGAAGCATCTCGGCGAGATGCTCAAGCGCGCGCATGCGCATCGCGGCACGTCGTTCATCGAGATTCTGCAGAACTGCAGCATCTTCAACGAGGGCGCTTTCAACGATGTCACCGACAAAGCGCTCAAGGCGGACCATCAGCTGGTTCTCGAGCACGGCAAACCGCTCATCTTCGGCAAGAATCGCGACATGGGAATCAGGATGAACGGAATGCGCCCCGAGGCAGTGCGCCTGAGCGCAACCGTCACGGAGAAGGACCTCGTCGTGCACGACGAGACCAATCTCTCGCTGGCGTTCATGCTTGGCCACTTCGAGCCTCCTCTGCCGACCCCGGTGGGAGTGTTCTACGCGGTGTCGCAGCCGACTTACGACGGAGCTGTCAACCAGCAGCTCGCGGACGCCAAGGCCAAGCAGGGCGCGGGCGACTTGAAGGAGCTGCTGAGCAAGGGCGATACCTGGACCGTGAACTGATCCGCGAACATTTTGTAGCGAATGCACGAAGGCCCGCGAGCGCATCTCGCGGGCCTTTTTTTTGAGTATCGAGTCTGCCCGGCCGGTAATCGGAAGATCTTCAGAAGCTGAGGCGTTTGAAGCGGCTTTCGGGGATAAGCCGGATCGCGCCCATGATGAAGCGCCAGAACCACGGGGTGTACACGACTTCGGCGCGCCTGCGATACGCCGCGTATATCAAATCGGCGGCTTTGGCCGGTGAAATCGTGAGGATGGCGCCCTCGCGTCCCCAGGTCATTCGAGTATCCACCGTGCCGAGCTTCACCGTCATCACATGCACGCCGCTGGCGGCCAGCCGCCCGCGCAGGCCTTGCGCAAAGATGGCGAGCGCGCCTTTGGCCGAGCCGTACACATAATTGCGTGCGCGGCCGCGCTCACCGGCGACCGATCCGATCACGATGATGAAGCCGGAGAGTTGCTGTTCGAGATGACGGGCGGCCAGCGTAATCAAGGACACGGCGCCGGTGAAATTCTGATGAATCGTGGCAAGCGCGGCGCCGGGGTCGGTCTGGGCGGCGTCTTCGTCGCCGAGCGTGCCGAAGCATACGACGACCCCGTCGAGTCCGCCGAGCCGGCCCGCGGCGTGGCGGATGAACTCGTCGTGCGAGGCGAAATCCGACGCGTCGAAGGTCCCGGAAAGAGCGGTCACTCCCGCGCGAACGCTGACATCTTCCGCAACCCGCCGCGCCTCATCGCCGTCGCGGGCGGCCAGGTACAATCGCGCTCCGTCGGATGCGAAGCGAAGCGCGAGTGCGCGCGCGATCGGGCTGGTGGCGCCAAGAATAAGAATTTTTGTCATCGTACGATAGAGCTTGCGCCGTCTTTCAGGCGGGACACATCCCAAGCCTGCGCGACAGGCTCGACGAGAAGCGGTTGTCGGGATCGGCGACGGCCTTCGCCGCCTGCCACTTGGCGAGATTCGGATACATCGCGCGAAACGTCTCCGGAGAAAGGCGCGCATCCTTGGCCAGGTACACGCGCCCACTGCGCTTCAGCACCATCGCGTCGATCGAGTCGAGAAATTCCAGCAGTCCTTCCGTCATCGGGAAGTCCAGTGCGAGCGTATAACCGGGCATCGGGAAGGAAAGCAGGCCGTCCTGTGCGCCGAACTTTTTGAGTACGGCGAGAAACGATCCACGCCGGCTCCGGCTGATCGTCTCCAGCACTTCAACCAGGCCCGCGCGGCTCTCGTCGGGCGGCCACACGCATTGATACTGCACGAAGCCGCGTTTGCCATAGATTCGATTCCAGTTCCGGATCGAATCGAGCGGGTAGAAAAAACTTTGGTAGTCGAAGATGGTGTGCGCGGCGGTCTCGCGATGAAGGGCGTAATAGACCGCGTTGAACGCCTTGACGGTAAGCCGATTCAGCGCAAATCCAGGCAGGTCGAACGGAACCATTGGGCTGAGCCGCGGTCTCGTGCCCAGCGGATCCTGCGCCAGATTTCGGGGCAGCCGGTCGAGCGTCGCAAAGTTGCCGACGTTAAGCACCGAGCGGCCCAGCGCGCCCAGCCGGCTGGCGCAATCGATCCACGCGACCGAATAGCCCCACTCGGCGTCGGCGCGCTCGAAGGCCTCGATCGCGGCGTCGATATTGCCCGCGCGGATCAACTTCCCGTCGAGATAAGCGCTCTCGACGCGCCGCATCCTTAGTTCAAGTTCGAGGATCACGCCGGTCAGACCCATCCCGCCGACCGTCGCCCGGAACAGCTCGGCGTTTTCCTCGCGCGAGCATCTAAGCACCTCGCCCGACGCGATCATCAGGTCGAAGCTGGTCACGTGCGAGGCCAATGAGGAGTCGCGATGGTGATTCTTGCCGTGCACGTCGGCGGCGATCGATCCGCCAAGCGTGACGAAGCGGGTGCCCGGCGTGACCGGCGGAAAGAAACCGCGCGGGAGAAAGACGTCGATCAACTCCGCAATCGTGACGCCGGCCTCGCATCGCAGGATGCCGGTGGCAGCGTCGAAGGAGAGCATCCGATTGAGCCGCGTCAGATCGACGACGCGATTTTGATCGTTCAGCGCCGCATCGCCGTAGGCGCGGCCGGCGCCGCGCGCGATTAGCGAGCTCGCGTCGGCGGTCACCACCGCTTGCAGTTCGGCGATTTTCTCGGGCCGGTAGATGTCGCTCTCTGAGAGCGGATAGCGGCCCCATCCGGTGAGTAACGCATGGCGCGGTTTCGCCGTCGCGCTGGATTCGTGTCGATTGTCCATTTGTGTCTTCGAGTCTGTAAGCGCGGCCGCCGTCGCGGACGGCCCGCAAATACGCATTGAAGCTAACAGGAACAAGGGCGGGCGAGAAACAGTGAACCAGCCGCGACCCGCGCGCTTCAGCGGCGCGTGGGCAGAATTTTCATTTCAGAAGAGATCCACCATCTGCGGCGAGTTGCTGGCGTTGTCGGTGATCATCACCACGCCCGACGAATAACCTAGCGCCGACGGATTGAACTCCACCGTGATGACGCACGACGAGCCGCCCACCAGCTGCGCGCCGCAGGTGGTGCTGGCGACCGAGAAGCCGCCGCCGTCCTGAAGAATCAGAATGCTCGCGATGGTCGCGGTGCCGCTGCCACTCGGGTTGCTGAGCGTCACCGTCTGGCTTGAGCTCGTACCCTCAATCTCCGAGCTCGAGAAGCTCAAGTACGGTGGCGACACGTCGAGCGGACCGACCGGTGCGGTCGGTGTCGCCGTTGCGGTCGCCGTCGGGGTGACGGTTGCAGTCGGCGTTGAAGTTGGCGTCGCCGTCGCAGTCTTGGTCGCCGTCGCAGTCTTGGTCGCCGTCGCAGTTGCGGTGGTGGTCGCTGTCGCCGTTGCGGTCGGGGTCGCGGTTGAGGTTGCCGTCGGGGTCGCCGTTGCTGTCGCAGTCGGCGTGACGGTTGCAGTCGCCGTTGAAGTTGGCGTCGCCGTCGCAGTCTTGGTCGCCGTCGGTGTCGCCGTTGCGGTCGCAGTCGGCGTTACGGTTGCAGTCGGCGTTGAAGTTGGCGTCGCCGTCGCAGTCTTGGTCGCCGTCGGTGTCGCCGTTGCGGTCGCAGTCGGCGTTACGGTTGCAGTTGCCGTTGAAGTTGGCGTCGCCGTCGCAGTCTTGGTCGCCGTCGGTGTCGCCGTTGCGGTTGCAGTCGGCGTTACGGTTGCAGTTGCCGTTGAAGTTGGCGTCGCCGTCGCAGTCTTGGTCGCCGTCGGTGTCGCCGTTGCGGTCGCAGTCGGCGTGACGGTTGCAGTCGCCGTTGGCGTTGCGGTCTTCGTCGCGGTGGCGGTGGCTGTCGCAGTTCTCGCCCCCGTCGCAGTTGCCGTCGGCGTCGGTGTTCTTGACGACGTCGCTGTCGCCGTGGCGGTCGCTGTCGCTGTGGGCGCCGGGCTCGCGCCGAATGCCTTCACAAGGTTATACGCATTCACCGTCCCGATTCCGGTCGCAAAATCCCATCCAACCGTCGCCGGATACGCGGGCTGATACGCCGAGTTGGAAGTGGACAGGTCGCCATACGTGCCCGATGGCGTATAACAATTGTTCGAGCCCGTGCATGGCACGTCCATGTCGCCTTGGGTCACGTCATTGAAAATGCACGAGCTGGCCACACCCTTGCCGAGTGTCGAATTGCAGGTCGAGCTGCCGCTTGCGCCATACTCGGTTTTGGCCAGCGAGTAGTACGTGGGATTCGGATTACCCTGGCTGCTGCCGGTATACTGATTCACGAGCGCTTGAATACCGGCCATTATCGGCGAGGAGACCGACGTCCCGCCGAATCCCGTCCACGAATCGGGCGCACCCGCGCAGGAAGCCCCGCCATTGCCCGGGTCTGAAAAGCAGACCACGTAGTAATGATTCCAGACTCCGTTGGCGGCGAACAGCGAGACGTCCGGAATGTCCCGCACGCTGTCGCTCGGATTGCCAAAAACGGATTGCCATTTCGGTTTGATATATCCGGCGCAGGTCCCGCTGACGACACCTGCCGTCGATGGCGCCCCGGTCGCGCAGCCGCTTGGCCCGCCGCTGCCGCCCGTGGTGTCCAAAAGGGCACCCAAGTTGCAAATACTCGTCGAACCAGACATAGGATAGCCGAACAACCTGGAGATCAATCCACTAGCGCACGAATCGTTCCACGGGATTTCCGGGACATACGAAAGTGCGGAGCCATAAGTCGTCCCGTTCGCCGCACTCCAGTAGGTGCTGTTCGTGCCCGCGTACGTATCGCCGAAATCGGTGCCGCCTACCGACACGTTATACGGCGTCGAGGTGAGTGCGCTGACTGTTATGCCATGGGTCGCATGGCTCGAGCCGGCGTCGGAGCTGGCCGCGCCCTCGTCGCCCGACGACACGAACACCGACACGCCCTTCGACGCCGCCAGCTGGTACAGGTCGTTGATGTACAAGTTCGCCGCCGCGCCCTCCAGCGGCTCGGACTCGCCATAGCTGATACTGACGACCCCAGGGACCGGGCCGCCGTTGCTCAGAATGTTTTGCAGGGCGATGAAGCCTCCGAAGTTGCCGGTGTCGGCGCACGAGGCCAGTTCGATCACGGCATTGGGAGCCGCGGCGCTCGCCCATTCCACGTCGATGGCCGCCTCGGCATCGTCGCCATTGTAGCCCGGATCTCTACAGGCGCCGCCGGTGCCGGGCGCCGGATGGACCTGCGCGAGAGAGCCGCTTGGGTAAGCGCTTGCAAGCCCCAATGCTGTACGGAAGTTGCTCCAGTCGCTGGTGCTGTAAAGGTCGGTGTCTTCAACGACTACGATCGTCTGCCCCTGTCCCGAATAACCCGCCGCGAAAAGCGGATTCAGATTGTAGATGGTGGCCAGGTCCGCGGGTACAACCAGGTTACATTCATCGCCGGTGAGATAGCCGCAGCCGGAAAAGGTGTACGCGGGTCCCGGCTTGTCCATCGGGCGCGGCATGAAGTTGTTCAGCGACACGACTCCGGCTACGACCGGCGCCAGCGCGGCCGGAATGCGCGGGTCGCTCATGTTGGCGATGTGCTTCTCACCGTTCACTTCGAGATTGTGAATCTCGGTATGGAAGGTCTCCAGCACCTGGCCGGCCGTCCCGGAAAATTCGATCACTACCCGGCTGGGATAGACCAGATCGACGGTAAAGCCGTGCGATTGGAGCCATCCCGTGATCGCCGCCAGGTCCTTCTGCGCCAGGCCGTAGCGCTCTCCAAACTGCTTTGCGGTGAGCCAGTGATGGAAATTCGGCGACTTGGGCTCCGTAAGTCCATCGATATATTTGTCGAGTGCTTGTTCCTGCTCGGGAGAGCGCCGCAACTGGAGCCACAGATGCTCCATCGGAAAGCTATCCGCGACCGGGCCGCGGTCGTTGGCCGCCGTCGCTTCGGGACGGGTATTGCCCCCGAGCGTGACGAGATTGTTCTCGTCGATTTGATCCGTGATGAGAGTGGGAGCCACCGGCGCCACGCTCGGCGCGGCGGTGGTCGCCGCCGTAAGCATCGTTACGGCGGCCAGGAGCGCCAGCATGCTGGCGAACACGATCGCCACAAATCCGGCAAGCTGTGGAACCTTGAAAGCGGAGCGACGATTCATATCCCCCCTATGGACTGACTCACTCGAACCGGAATTTCCGTATGCAAACCGGAATTTCCATATACCGACCCCACTCTTGTGGATAGACCAAACGGCCTCCCGACGCAAGGTTCCAGGCTGGTTTTGTTCCACCGATCAGCCGGAAGGCCGTATCTTGAGAGAGTCGCTCAGCGCGCTTTCCCTCTTCCTAATACTGTGGCCTCCTATGCCAACGGGCCTTAGCACTGGCTACCTTATGCCCACGGGCGCGCTGCATAAGGACCCTCACTGACCGACCGGAGACATGGGTAACACTTTAGACCGGCAACATGGGTAACACTTTATCGCAGTTTGGCGGGGAGGAGGGCGAGGAAATTAACGCGCAAAGCATGACGCAAAAAACGCAAAGCGCCGGCATCGAACCAGAACCGTCGACCTCGCCTTCTCCCGGTTACCTTCTAACAGGGCGAAGCCCGCATCTTCTCTTTTCACTGGGTGCAGGGGTCACCCCTGCCCAAGGAAGTGTGAAACCCACGGTGGGTTTCACATTCAATCGAGTGAATTCTATTTTGTGGATGGCGCGTGCGTAGTCTATAGATTCAGCAATCGCATCCGTTGGGAGAATCGTATGTCTTGGGAGAAGGAAGTCGAAGAAATCCGCCGCCGCGTCGAGCTCGCCAAAGCGATGGGCGGCCCCGATAACATCAAGCGCCAGCATGACGGCGGCAAGCTCACCGTGCGCGAGCGGATCGAAAGGCTGCTCGACCATGGATCGTTTCACGAGTATGGCGCGCTGGCCGGAGCGCCGAAATACGAAGGGCAGACGCTCGCGTCGATCATGCCGGCCAACTTCGTCGGTGGCACGGGACGAATCAACGGGCGGCGCGTGGTGGTCGGCGGCGACGACTTCACGGTGCGCGGCGGCGCGGCGGACGCGTCGATCGGCAACAAGCAGGGCTACGCGGAACTGCTCGCGCATGAACTGCATCTGCCGATTGTGCGGCTGGTGGACGGAACCGGCGGCGGCGGCAGCGTGCGTTCGCTCGACACGATGAAACGGACCTACGTCCCGGCCAATCCCGCTTTCGACGTGCTGGTAAAATTGATCGGCGAGGTGCCTGTGGTCGCGGGATGCATGGGTTCGGTGGCGGGGCTTGGCGCTGCGCGCGTGGCGGCGTCGCATTTCTCGGTGATGGTGCGCGGGTCGAGCCAGCTGTTTGTCGCGGGCCCTCCGGTCGTCAAATGGGGCGTGGGCGAGGACCTGACCAAGGAAGAATTGGGCGGCTCCGAAATCCACGCGCACATCAGCGGCGCGGTGGACAACGAAGCCGGGAGCGAGGACGACGCGTTCGTGCAGATTCGGCGCTTCCTGTCGTATTTGCCACAGAGCGTGTGGAATGTGCCGCCGCGGGTGACGCCCGGCGACGACCCCGGCCGGCGCGAGGAGGAGTTGATCGGCATCGTGCCGCGCAATCGCCGCCACGGTTACGATGTGCGGCGAATCCTGGAACTCGTGACGGACCGGGAGTCATTTTTCGAGATGACGCCGTTCTTCGGGCCGTCGCTGGTGACGGGATTTGCGCGGCTCGACGGATTCCCGGTCGGCGTGATGGCGAACGATCCGTTCTCGATTGGCGGATCGCTGGACGGACCGGCGTCGGACAAGATGGTCAAGTTCGTCGATCTTTGCGACACGTTTCACCTGCCGGTGGTGAACTTCGTCGATCAGCCGGGATTCCTGATTGGACGCGAGGCCGAGATGGCGGGAACGATTCGGCGCGGCGTGCGCGCGCTGTATGCGATGTTCCAGACGACGACGCCGCTGATTGCGATCATAGTGCGCAAGGCGTTCGGGGTGGCGGGCGCGGGCCATGGAATCACGACCGGGTTGAATCTCCGCTACGCGTGGCCGTCGGCGGATTGGGGGTCGCTGCCGATAGAGGGAGGGATCGAGGCGGCGTACAAGCGGGACTTGGCGGCGTCGAGCGACCCCGAAAAGTTGCGCGCGGAATTGGAAGAGAAATTCAACGCCGTACGCTCGCCGATTCGCACCGCGGAAGCGTTTGGAATCGAGGAAATAATCGATCCGCGCGATACGCGGCCGATCCTCGTTGACTGGGTGCATCAGGCGTACGAGATAGTTCCCACGCTGCTGGGAGTCAGAACGCGGACGATGCGGCCGTAGGGAGGAAATCAGCCTGCGGTAGCCTGGTCGGTCGCCGGAGCGCGTCGAGCGTGCCTTTCAGCCGCCGCATGGCCGCGAGTGAACGCCATCGCGACGATGTAGATTATCATTCCACCCAGCGCGACCTTGACCCACTCACCCCATCCGTAATGGACTGCGACGTAGAGCGACAGCGGCGCGGAGATTGCGACCCATCCGCGCGCTATCAAATTGAAGAATGCCCATCCGGTCGCTTGCAGAGCGGGCGAGACGTCCTCGAGAGTCTCGGAGAACTGAGCAGCCCACGGCACGTAGCCGATCGCCAGAAAGCATCCCATCAGCGACGCGACCATCGCCATCGTGGCGCGCGGAAGCTCGCGGCCGAAGGTTGGAATCCACCAGGCCATCAGAAGTGAGGCGAGTATCGCGCCGAAGATTGCGATCGGTTTGCGTGTTTGCAGGCGATCGGATACCAGCCCCGTCAAGACCAGGGCGCCGAGGTTTGCCAGCCAGAAGTATTCAGTCATCTTCGCCGCTTCGGCAGGCGTGTAGTGAAACGCCTCGGTGAACATCAACGGCCCGAAGCCCTGGATCGCGAAATACAACGTCAGATTCGCGGTAATCCCGATCACCAGCAGCCAAACCTCCAGATGACCGAGCAGGCGCCTGAAGGCGTCGCTAGTGCTGGAAGGAAGTTCGGAAGCGGTGGGCAGGCGTCCCTCGGCGGCGAGCGCCTGGATTTCGGTCTTCATAATCTGCATGCGCAGTTCGGGGCTCAGATCGCACAGCCACAACACAATCGGGATGTACATCGCGATCGCGAAGAAGCCCATGATCCAAATCTGCGATTGCCATGTGTGATAAATCGGCAGCGTCGCTCCGGCTACGAAGTTGGCGAGGAAGTTCGCGCCGACCGGTCCGATCGTCAGCAATCCGAACGCCAGCGCGCGGCTGAGCCGCGGCGACATGTCGCGAATCAGGGCTGCGAAGGCTCCCGCAGTCAGGCCTGCCACGATTCCCATCAACGTGCGCAGGATCACGAATGAGACGATGTTCGTGATCAGCACGTTCAGGAACAACAGGCCGGTGACGAAGCCAAGACATATGTCGATGATGAGGACGCGGCCGTAGCGATCCGCCAGCGGGCCGCCGAAGAACGCGGAGATTCCGGAAGTCAGCACGGCAAAAGTGATGAATGCGCCGTACGCGACGTGACTCATATGCAGGTACGGAAGCAGGATTGGCAGCAAGGGCGCCAGCTGAAAGTCGTATGCGCCCAGAATCGAAGCGAGCACCGTCAGCAGCAGCAGAGACCATCGGTGCGCGCCGCGCGGATATTCAGTGAGCGTTCGAGCCGCCACGAAACCGTTCATGCCGTCTCTCCCCATAAGCCCGACGAACGTTGCCTTAGTTTCTCTACAGCCGGGAGCCCCGAAAACACAAGTCGCAACGCGCGCGCGACAACGGAGCGCGTCTTAACCCTGCGCCGCCGTCGCAGCTGCCGGCCGAACGTACAGACTAACGTCCAGATGAGCACAAGCGTGCAAAGAGCCTGCGCTGCCGTCGCAACGGCCACTGGTGCGCGCGCGCCGTGCCTGCTAAGAGGCGGGAAGCCGACCAACCTCGATAAGGATCGCTGAGCGATGGATATAAAGAGCCCGGCCGTGGGCAAGGTGCTCCGACTCTCGGTCGAGAGCGGGGCGCAAGTTGCGCGTGGCGACGAAGTGATGGTGATCGAATCGATGAAGATCGAGATACCGGTCAAGGCCCCGGTCAACGGGCGCATCATGGAGTTTCGGGTCAAGCCCGGCGATCAGATTCAGCGCAATTTCGTCCTCGCCGTGATCGAAGCGTGACGTGCAGGGCCAACTGCCGCCTATCATGGGCAAACGAATACTCAGATAGACAGTGGTAATACTAAATAGGTAATCGACTAGATACTCATTATATAGTTGACTCGTATATACTGCGAGAATAGAGTGACTACTGGACGCAGGCCGAAGGGGGGTCTTCGCTTTGTCCAGATGCTTTTCGCCACGGCTTTTCGCCGCTGCGGGCAGCTTGCTGCTCGCAGCCGTTCTCGGGGTAATTCTGTCTTTCCCGCTGCGCGCGACGCCGCGATCGGCGCGCGCTGACCGTAACGCGCCCGGATTTCTGCACGCGCGCGATCGGGTGGCGCGCGAGGCATTCTTCCTCAGCCGACGCGGACTGAACTTTGGAGTGCCGCATGGTGCGTATCGCGCGGCGATCGCGCAGATGCGCCGGCAGGAGGGCAAAGCACTTGGAAGCGCCAGGCCGGGTGCGACGGACTCGACGCAAGCGGCGGCTTCTTTCGCGTGGAACGCTCTTGGTCCGCTGCCATTGATTAATGAGATTCCCACCTTTGGCGGAGTTGCGTTGGGTGGACCGCTCGCCGGCGCGACCGGACGGGTTACCGCGCTCGTCGCAGACCCGACCGTGAACGGACGGATGTTCGTCGGCACCGGCGACGGGGGAGTTTGGATGCGCGCCAATGCAACCGCGGCATTCGTGCCGATATTCGACCTCGAGCCCACGCTGTCGGTCGGCGCGCTCGCGCTCGACGCCACCACCAGTCCGGATCCAACGCTCTACGTCGGCAGTGGAGAAGGCAACGGCTCGGCCGATTCATACTATGGCGAGGGAGTGTTCGTCTCGAGCGATCTCGGCAACACTTGGACACAACTCGGCGCGAGCAACTTTGCGCACGCGTCGATCGCCTCAATCGCGGTCGATACCACGCGGACGCCGCGAACAATCTACGCGGCAGTAACCTACGGCTCGAGCGCGAACCGGGCGGACGCGTCGTGGGTCGAGGGCGATTTCAGTCAAGACGGCCTATGGCGTTCAGCCGACGGTGGCGAGTCCTGGATTCCATATCCCGCGGGAACTTTCGGCGCCTGCCCGTACTTCACCAACGATCCATGTCCCGCAGAGTCAGTGGTGATCGATCCCGTGTCACCGGCCGCCGTTCTGGTTTCGATTCTCGGAGCCGGCGTGTTCCGCTCGTCGAATTCCGGATTCAGCTGGACTCCCGCCAGCCTGCCCTACTTGAGCGGCGGCGTCGGCCGCGCGAGCCTCGCTGCCGCGGGCGGCGTTGCGTATGCCATAGTCGGCGCGGCTGACGGTATCGAGTACGCGGGATTCTACAAATCCGCCGACGACGGAGTCACCTGGACTCAGGCGTCGGTGCCGAGCGCGACGGTCGGCGCCGCGACTATCGACGGCTCCAACTCGAGCAACTTTTCGGAGTCTTTCTTCGACCAGACGCTGGCGATCGATCCCGCCGACACAACCGGCGCAACCATCGTGTTCGGCGGCGTCGGAATCTACCGCTCAATCAACTCCGGGAGCAATTGGACTTCGCTCGCGCCGAGCGGCGGAACGCATTCGGATCAGCACGCGATCGCGTTCGATCCCGCAAGCGCGCACAGCTTCTACCTCGGCAACGACGGCGGGCTTTATCGCTTCGGCGCCGGCACTCTCACCTGGACCGCCCTCAATACGAGCATCAGCGCCGCGCAAGCGGATTCGGTCGGTCCTCATCCAACTAACAGCGCAGTGGCGCTGGCGGGATTTCAGGACAACGGCACCGCGCTCTTCAACGCTGCGCAGCCGCCGGCGTCGAGTTGGACAGAATTGGACAACCTCGACGGCGGATTCGCGCTCTTCGACACGGTCAACCCACTGTTCGCCTATCATACGTTCGCGACCACCACGGTCGGACCATGGGTTTCGCGCTCGACCGACGGCGCAGTCACTTTCAATTCTGCCGCTTCGAGCGCGGCGCTGCAGACCGCGATGGCGACGGCGGGCGACGACGGCGCGGCCTACTATCCGCCGCTCGCGAGCGATCCGGCCGTCGCCGAGCGCGTGTTGTTTGGCGCGCATTCGGTTTACGTGTCGAATGACGCGATGGCGACATGGGCGGCGCAAACGACTCAGGATTTGACCGGCGGATGCAACAGTGGCGCGTGCGCGCTCCAGGACATCGAGATCGCGCCTTCTGACGATACCAAGGCGTACTCGCTCTCGATGGAGACCAGCACGACCTTTCGTCCCACGCCCTTCAAAATCTTCACCACCGACCAGGCCGACCTCCAGGTCAGCGCCGGCCAGCCCAATGGCGCCGAGTGGACCGACAAGACCTCGCAACTGCTGCCAATAATATTTCCGGATTCCACGCAGGCGACCGGAATTGCCGTTGACCCGTTCGATTACAGCGTCGCCTACCTGAGCCTTTCGGGGTTCACGTCGGCTACCGGTATGGGTCACATTTTTGTGACGACCGACTTCGGCGGCTCATGGACGCAGGCCGACGGCAATCCGACCCTCCAGAGTCCGCCACCGGCAAATGCGCTGCCCGACGTTCCGGTGTTGCGATTGCTGGTCGATCGCAACGACCCCACGGCCAACACGGTCCTGGCCGCGACCGACATTGGCATTTTCAGGACGACCGACGGCGGATCGACCTGGGCGCCGTTCAACCTCGGGGTGATTCCTGCGGTCGCAGTTTTCGATATCGAGCAGAATCTGAGCGGCGTGGTCTTCGCCGCAACCCACGGGCGCGGGATATTTGAGCTGGCCGGCGAGGGATCGCCCGGCGCGACGCCGTCGCCAACGCCCGACCCGACAGGTTCCGCAACTCCGACGCCAACCCCGTCAATCACCGCGACTGCCACCGGCACTGGCACCCCGTCGCCCACCGCGACTGTTACGCCATCCGCATCCGCGACCGCAACTTCGACGCGCACCGCGACTGCGACGGCAACTTTGACGCGCACCGCCACGCCGACAGCGACTGTTACGCCATCCGCGACGGCAACTTCGACGCGCACCGCCACGCCGACAGCGACTGTTACGCCATCCGCGACGGCAACTTCGACGCGCACCGCAACGCCGACTGCGACCGCGACGCTCACTGCAACGGCAACGTTCACGCCGACGCCGATGCCGACCGTGGCAGCGGCGCTGGTTGTCTCGCCAAGCTCTGCGAGTTTTGCCGCGAAGCTGGGCAAGCGGAGCAAGGCAAAAGAAATAACCGCGCACAACGCCGGCAAAGTGCCGATACTGCTGATAGGTGCGCAGGTGACTGGCGACTTCGTACTCTCGAATCAGTGCGGCGGGGCGCTGGAACCAAAAAAGAAATGCACCTATGCCGTGGTCTTCGCTCCGACCGCAAAGGGGCTGCACGCCGGCCTCCTCACGATCAACAACAACGGCTCGAGCGGGCCGCGAACTGTGAACCTGTCAGGAACCGGGCAGTAGCGGCGCCAGGGGATGGCGCGGAACTCGCTTCTCAACCTGACCAGGTTGCCTTCGATGTCTGGACTCCTTGCTCGGAAAAAACTCCCCCGCTCTCCATTCCCAAAAAAAAGGGCGACCCGCCGGGCCGCCCTTCGTCGATTACCGCTCAGTTGGAACGTGAAAAGGTGACTAGCCCTTGGGTAATCCGAGCACGCGCTCGCCGATGATGTTGTGCTGGATTTCGCTGGTGCCGCCGGCGATCGTCAGCGCCCGCGACGCGAGCATCCGATACAACCACTTGCCCTTGTCCAGCGCATGCGGCGCCTTGAATTCCATCTGGCTGTACGGCCCCAGCATCTCCATCGCGAAGTTGTTCATGCGCAAGTTAAGTTCGCTGGTGCATAGCTTGAGCAGCGATCCCTCGGGCCCCGGCGGCAGACCCTTGAGCCGGCGCGTCAGTTGCCGAAAGCCGGTGTAGCGCAGCGCAGCCGCCTCGCACGCGAAACCTCCCAGCTTCTGGCGCACGCTGGTGTCTTCCCACGCCGTGTGTCCGTTGCTGCGAATCGTCTTGACCAGCTCGACCATCTCCTTGACCTGGCCCATCAGGTCGCGCCCGCCGCCGATTCCCGACCGTTCGAACATCAGCGTGGTGATCGCGACCTGCCATCCCTGGTTTTTCTCGCCGAGAAGATTCTTCTTCGGCACCTTCACGTCCTCGAAGAAGATCTCGTTGAAATTCGCGTCGCCTGTGATCTGCACGAGCGGGCGCACGGTCACGCCGGGACTGTGCATATCGACCAGGATGTAGCTGATCCCCTTATGCTTGGGCGCATCGGGATCGGTACGGACCAGCAGGAGACACATGTCCGCGTGATGCGCGTCGGAAGTCCAGACCTTCTGGCCGTTGACGATAAAGTAGTCGCCTTCCTCAACCGCGCGCATCTTCAGGGAGGCCACGTCGGAGCCCGCGTCCGGCTCGGAATATCCCTGGCACCAGAGCTCTTCCGCCGAAAGAATTTTCGCAACGTGGCGCTTCTTCTGCTCCTCGGTGCCCCAATGAATGATGGTCGGACCGGCCAGCATGATACCCAGTCCGTTGACCAGCATCGGCGAGTCAACTTTCGCGAGCTCCTCGTTGTAAATGATTTGCTGCGTGAGCGTCGCGCCGCGGCCGCCGTACTCCTTGGGCCAGCCGATTCCGACCCATCCGCCCGCGTGCATCTTCTTGTGCCACTCGACCCGTCGCTTCCAGTCGTCCGGGCTGCCTTCGCTGACATCTTCGCGCAACAAGCCGCCACCATCTTCGGGCTTCCCCGCCTTGGGCAGGTTGGCATGGAGCCAGCTGCGAAACTCCTCGCGAAACGCCTCGTCCTCGGCGCTGAAATTGAAATCCATTAGTGCCTCCGATAGGGACCGCGTGATGCGCACCTGGCCGCGCTCACGACGAGCGTCAGCCGGCGGCTGCGGTCCCTAATGAATGATATCCCGAGCCGCCCTAACCCCCCGGAGTAGCCTCACCCGGGCAGGTACAACCGTAAACTGTAGTCCCATCCAGTGAAACCGAGCCGGTGTCCGCCAGCAGTCTACCGTTCACTATTGTGTCAGTAGCCACCGTGATTGATGCATAGGCCATTATGCTTCCGTCGAATGTACTGTCAGTTCCAAGAGTCGCTGTACCGCCAACCAGCCAAAAGACGTTGCAAGGATTGGCGCCGTTTTCCAAGACAAATCCTGTACCAGTTCCCGTGGTGAGTGAAGTGCCTACGGACTCTGCTTGGAAGATCCAGACAGCACTCGCCCCCTCGGCTCCGGCGTCGAGCGTGAGGTTCCCTGACGTTAGTGAAAATGTAGTGGCGGCCGCATTTGCCGTATAAACACCGGGACCGAGGGTCTGCCCGCCTAATTCTGCGGGTATTGAGATCGGGGTATATGAAGCGGCGACAAGTTCCGCCGCCCCCTTAATAGCCTGGCCATTCAATGCGGCGGCGGCATCCCCGACGGTCTCGGTGTCTGTGAACCCGGTCACCGTCGGGCCTCCAGTTATGCTGGTCCCCGCACTCACCCCAAGATTTCCATTGATCTGGGTAGTAGGGATGGTGGTAACCGATAGGGCAGCCAGAACCGCGTAATTGCCTCGGGGGCTGGGTTCCGGAGTCGGACAAAGCGCCAGCGGAGCTACTATAGCCCCAGTCGGCGTTGCCGTGGGCGTCGCTGTAGTGGTAGCTGTCGCAGTTGGTGTTGCGGTCGCAGTTGCCGTTGCCGCTGTCGCGGTCGCAGTCGCCGTAGCGGTTGCGGTTGCGGTTGCGGTTGCCGTCGGAGTCGGACTCGCGGTGGCAGTCGCGGTTGCGGTTGCCGTCGTGGCGGTGGCGGTCGGGGTGGCGCTCGCGGTCGCAGTAGCCGTCGCGGTCGGGGTCGGGGTCGGCGGGATAAACACGCTCTTTACGCCGAAGGGGCAGGTGCAGACGCCCTGACCGGTACCCAACCTAATGATATCGGCGCACGCTTCCGGCAATCCTTCAAAGAGTTCCGCCGGAGCCGGAACATCGGCCTGGAACGCGGTTTCGGTGATCTGGGTAACCTGTATGTGGTCGGCCCAAGCCACCAGTTCCGAACCGGGTTTCAGCGTCAACCCGGTGCCCGCCGCGGTTGGATCGCAGCAGACGTTGGTGCTGGGGTCGCAATACACGTAATCGGCCGGATGTCCCGGTGTGGAATTTGGTAAGCTCGACAGAATACGGATCGAGCCGTCGTGGATGAGGGTACCTACCGCCACCGGGTTGTTCGCCAATTGGGTGTTGATGTTGAGGGTCAACAGAGCATCCGCGGTCAGCGGGCATCCGCAGCAGGCCTGCATCGCCTGCTCGGTATTGAAGACGTAGATGTTCGCGCAAGTTTCGCCCTCTAGCGCGTAGGGGGCCGTGGCCGTTGGATCTCCCTCGAGGGGAGCAATGATATTGACGTAGGCCTGTCCGCCAAGGGGGTAGCTGGCGTTGCTGAAATAATTCTGCAACTCCGTCCCGTACTCTTCGGGCTCTGCCGCCGCCATGCCTGACCACGCGAACGTCGCGATGGCCGCGGCCAGCAGGATCATCGTGCTTGTGCTCAGAACTCTATTAGTTGAAAGCATATAGTCCCCTTGTTCGTTCCGGAGCACACGAACCAACGGCATAACTGAGCGCCATCCTGCGCCAGACAGCTTAGATTACTGGAAGTAGATAGCATCAAATTTGTCACATTGCGAGCACCAAATGTGAAAAACTTGTCACGCCGAGATGCAGGAGCGGGGCCTCTGCTTGCGCGTTTTCGGGTAACGAGTAGATTGGTCGTTCGTACTCACGTCATGCGACGCAACCCCGGCCCCTTCGAGCCATTCATTTACATCCTCCAGACGCCAATCATGTTTCGCGTGGTCGGTTTGGGCGGGCTGCTCCTGTTCACCATTATCGTGCTTTCAATCGCATTCGAGCACAGCGCGGGCGCCGCGGTCTTCGGGCTCGCGTTGATGGGCGCGTTGTGGTTCGAGGCAAGCGCCAACGTCTGCCGGCGATGCCGCTTCTACGGGACGTGGCATTGCCTGGGGCAGGGGATGCTAGCGTCGAAACTGTTTTCGCGAATCGACGAGCGGCTGGGCGAGCCGGGAACGATGCTGCACGGCGCACTGTTGGCCGCCTACTTGATTTACGGGCTGTTCTGGCTATGGCATGCGCCGATGCTCGGATTCATTTTCACGCTCTGGGTTCCGATTGCGCTGGTCACCGCGACCGCGCCCGCGGGCTTCTCGTGGCGCGCGTTGAAGCCGAGCTAAAGCAGCCCGATTGTTCCCCTTCCCATAATGGGAAGGGGAATGATCGTGACTTGCCCTTCCTTCGCAAGGAAGGGGACCAGAGAGCGGTTATTCGAGGCGCCAGAGGGAACGGGCGGCGTTGGCGGAGCGCTCGACGAACTTCTTCCCGTACTTGATCTGCGCCTCGAAGATGGGAGCGAGCCGAGTTTCCTTGGCCCACTGGGTGGCGGAAGCCTGGAAATCGATCGCCTGGTTGGCGACTTTCTCGCTGGTGTCGATATACCACGCGGCGAACTTCTTCGCGCGCTTGACGCTCAGCAGGTTGCTGCCCAAATTGCTGATACTCTCGACCACTCCCGAATCATGCGGTTTGTGTGCTGAGTGTGTCTCTTTGTGTTCTGAGTGTGTGTGTTCTGAGTGTGTGTGTTCCGACATATCTTTTTCTCCTGATTTTCGGCGCGACGCGAGCTCGCCGGTTGTTTTACTAAGGTTAACCATCGATTCTGATTTTGCCCGTTTCTTTGTCGGCTCCGCGACGACAGCGGCGGTTTTACGCTGCCCGGTTCCCCGGTGTGATCGTTTTCAGTCATCGCGGGCTTCCAGCCAGTTCGCGATTTGGGGCCACAGGCGCTTGAGCGAGCCGGAACTGATTGCCGCGCCCATGTGGCCGGTTGGAAAGTGCAAATTCTGTTTGTCGGCGCTCGACACGAGTCCGGGGAGCGGCTCACTGGACAGTGGATTGACGATATCGTCGAGGTCGCCGATGACGTTGAGCAGCGGCGACACGATGCGTTTGAGGTCCGCGATGGTATCGCCCACTTTCATCGCGCCCTTCATCAGAGAGTTTTCGCGCCACATCTCGCTGGTCTCGAGAAATATCCGTCCCGCCATCGGAACGTCGCTATGAAGCCATCGCTGGAACAGCCAGAACGTGTCGATGTGGCCGGGGCGCGACGAGTTGCGGTATGCGCCGACGAACTTGTCGAACAGGTGGTAGGTGGGCGCCAGCGCGTTGAAGCCGGAGTAGAGCATCCAGGCCGGCGCGTTGCCGTACATCTCGACGATCATCCGGGCGCTGCGCGCGGTCATCGCAGCCGTCAGATGCTCGATGGGCAACTGACGGACGCTGGTGTCGAGCGGAATCGTCAACGAGACGAGATTTTTCACGTTGGCGCTGTGGATCGCGCTGTAGATCAAGCCGAGCAGCGCGCCGAAGCAGTAGCCGATGATCGAAACCTGTTCGATGCCCGCATAAATCTGAATGGCGCGAACCGCGTTGGCGATATCGATGTTTACGTAGGCGTCGAAGCCGCGCCATTTGTCGCTGGGCCGGGGCGGAATCCAATCGATCAGGTAAACGTCGAAACCCTGGCGGACGAGAAACTCGATGACGCTGCGGCCGGCCTGGAGGTCGAGGATGAAGGGGCGCTTGATGAGCGAATAGATGAGCAGCAGGGGCACGCGATGCTGCACCCCGGCGCCGCGCGCCTCGTAGTGACGCAGGCGGACCAGGCCCGACTCGTAGATGACGCGCGAGCGCGTTGCGGGCGGAGGGTCGTCCATCGTTGCGCCGAAGCCGGTGCGAAACGCCTCGAGCGTGCGCATCGTGCCTTCCATCCAGAGCGAAGCGATCTCGTTAATGGCCGACATCTTTAGCGATCCCCGCCACGTCTTTCCCCGGCCATTGCGGCCACCCCGGGAATTGGTAAGCGCTGGATTTCCGCGCCGCCGCCGGCGATTTCACCGCGTCACGCTCGGCGACCGCGTCGCGAAGTTCCTCGCGCATCGATCGAACGTCGATTCGAATCGCTTCGACATCGCTCGCCGACGGCAGGCCGACTGCCGGCCACAGGGCGGCGAAGAAGGCGCCCGCGACGGCCGCGTTGAACCGCTGCCATCGAAGCACGATGTCGATTGCGCCGCCGAGCACATTGCCGACGGCGGGACTGGTAAAGAGCCGATTGGTCACGTCGTTGGCGGCGCCGACGGCGGTGTCGTACGCCTTCCAGGCGATTTCATGAACTTGGCGATCGATCCCGCTTTCCGAAAAAGAAGAGTCGTTGGAATTCAGGTTTATCCTTGTGTCGCCGTTGTTATGAGCCATCGCAGATACCCCTGATTCGGTGAAGGCGCGTCATTCTTGGTTCTGTAAGTTATGCTAATATCAGAGATATGTCAAGGATTAGATATATTTAAGTCTGTCGCGGAGGTGACAAAAGCCGCAAATCGGGAAAATCCATTCGCGACAATCAGAGCGTTTATGGTACGAGAAGGCGGGCGCTCCGCTCGGGTGACCGGCTGAACCGGGCGGGGAAAAAAAGATGGCATCGGACAAATCCATTAACGCGAACGGTCTTCGGCTTCATTATGTAGATTACGGCAACGACGGCGCGCCGTGGGTCGCATGCGTGCATGGGCTGACCGGCAACGCGCACAACTTCGACGCGCTCGCGCCTCATCTGACGCCGAGGTATCACGTGATTTCGGTTGACGTGCGCGGCCGCGGCGACAGCCAGTGGGGTCCGCCGACGGAATATATCCCGCAAAATTACGTGACCGACCTGGCGCGGATGCTCGAGGAATTAAGCATCGCGCGCGTGAGCCTGATTGGCACCTCGATGGGCGGAATAATCTCGATGATGTACGCGGGAGGATGGCCGGAGCGAGTCGAGCGGCTCGTACTGAACGATATCGGTCCCGAGATCGATCCCGCGGGAGCGGCGCGAATAGCGAGCTATGTCGGCGAGGCGCCCGAGCGCTTCAAAGACCTCGGCGAGGTGGTGAAGTACTACAAGGAGAATTATCCGCCGATGGCGAAGCTGGCGGACAGCATTGTCGCCGAACAAGTGAAATGGTCGGTCAAGCCGGGGGCGGAAGGCGGCTTGATTTGGAAGATGGATGCCAACGTGCGGCGGCCGCTTCGCGGCGGGACCGCGTCCGCGCAGCAGCGGTTCGATTTGTGGGTGCCGTACGCGCGGATCGCGTGCCCGATTCTGATCGTGCGCGGAGCGGACAGCGATGTCCTGGCCGGCGCGACGGCGAGCCGGATGTGCATGGTGCACAAGCGGGCGAAAGCTGTCGAGGTGCCGGGAGTAGGGCATGCGCCGTCGCTGACCGAGGCGGAATCGATCGGGGCGATCAAGGAATTTTTCGGGCTGTGAGAGAAGGCGCTTACTTTCGCTGTATCAGCTCGATCTTGTAGCCGTTGGGATCCTCGATGAACGCGATGGGAGTGGTGCCGTGCTTCATCGGGCCGGGCTCGCGCACGACGTTGACGCCCTTGTCCTTCAAGTCGGCGCAGGTTTTGTAGATGTCGTCGACGCCGAGCGCGATGTGTCCGTAGGCGGTGCCGATTTCGTACTTTGAGGTTCCCCAATTCCAGGTCAACTCGATGACCGCGGTTTCTTTCTCGTCGCCGTAGCCGACGAAGGCGAGGGTGAACTCGCCGCCGGGGAAGTCGTGCTTGCGCAGGAGTTTCATCCCGAGCTTGCCGCAGTAGAACTCGAGCGACTCGTCGAGGTTGTTCACCCGGAGCATCGTGTGCAATAGGCGCATGCGGTTATCCAATCGTTCCCGGAGTCCGACTTTCCGTAATCGCGAAAGTATTGTCAAACGGCCCCGTGCCTTTGCAGAGCGCGGGTCGAATGTTTTAAGTTCAAGCGCGAAGACGCCCTGCGGTCAGCGCGGAGATCGTCATAGCCGGTACAGGATAGCCGGTACAGGCCATCGAGCCGCGCCAGGAGAAATGCGCGATGGATTTCAATTTTAATCCCGAAGACGAAGCGTTCCGGATGGAGTTTCGCGCGTGGCTGGACGCCAACAAGCAGTTTGCGCCGCGCTCGCGCGAGATGTTGATGGCTGAGGGCAAGAACGCGTTCGAGGAGCAGAAGCGCTGGGCCAGGAAGATGGCCGAAGGCAGATGGCTCGCGCCTAACTGGCCGGTTCAGTATGGAGGGCGCGGCGCCGGTATCCTGCAGACGATCGTCTATAACGAGGAACTCGCGCGGGCGGGCGTCGCGGCGCCGATGATCGGGATGGGCACCACCATGTTCGGGCCGACGCTGTTGCATTGGGGGACCGAGGAGCAGAAGCAGCGCTTCATCCCGCCGATAATGAAAGCCGAAGAAGTCTGGTGCCAGGGATATTCCGAGCCGGGTGCGGGGTCCGACCTGGCCTCGCTGCAGACGCGCGCGGTCGAGGACGGCGATTACTTCGTCGTCAACGGGCAGAAAGTGTGGACGACGATCGCGCAGTACGCCGACTGGATCTTCCTGCTGGTGCGTACCGATCCCGACGCGCCCAAGCATAAGGGAATCAGCTACCTGATGGTCGATATGCACAGTCCCGGGGTGACGGCCCGGCCGCTGGTGCAAATCACGGGCAACAGGGGTTTCAACGAGGTTTTTTTCGAGGACGTGCGGGTGCCGAAGAAAAATCTGGTCGGCGAGAAGAACCAGGGCTGGCAGGTGGCGATTACGACGCTGATGTTCGAGCGATCGGGCGGCGGCGGCGATCGCGGCGTGCTTATGCAATGCCATGAGCTGGTGGAGCTTGCGAAATCGCTCCCGCGCAACGGCGCGTCGGCGTGGGATGACGCGAGCGTGCGGCAGAAAATCGCGGAGTTCTACTGCGAGGCGACGGCGCTGCGTTACACCGGCTATCGGCAGCTGACGCGCCGGCTGAAGGGAATGCCGCCGGGGCCGGAAGGATCGATGATGAAGCTATGCGGCACGGAGCTGAACTTGCGCATTCAATTGTTCGCGATGGAGTTGCTCGGGCCGTACAGCCAGCTCGAATTCAACGCGCCGTTCGCAGTTGACAAGGGCAAGTGGTCGTTCAGGATGCTGGCGGCGCGCGGCGGCACGATTGCGGCGGGCAGCAATCAGATACAACATAATATTATCGGTGAGCGTGTGCTCGGACTGCCCAAGGGCTGAGGCGCGCGCGAGCCGGGAATCAACGGAGAAGGCATTCAATCGATGGATTTCAACTACACGCCGGAAGACCAGGCGTTTCGCACCGAAGTGCGCACCTGGCTCGAAGCAAACAAGAAATTCGCTCCGCCGCCGAGCAATATCATGGCCGACGAGGGCGAGGGCGACTGGGAGGCGCGGGTCAACTGGCACAAGAGGCTCAACGAGGGCGGCTGGGTGGCAGTCAACTGGCCCAAGGAATACGGCGGGCGCGGCGCAACCGTCATGCAGCGGCTGATCTATCGGGAAGAACTGAGCCGGCTCGGGCTGAACGAGCCGATGATCGGGATGGGAATCAACCTGCTCGGTCCTACGCTGATACATTGGGGGACCGAGGAACAGAAGAGAAATCATATTCCGAAAATTCTCAAAGGCGATGAAGTCTGGTGCCAGGGATACTCCGAGCCGGGCGCGGGCTCCGACCTCGCATCGGTGCAGACGCGTGCGGTTGACGATGGCGACGACTTTGTCGTCAACGGACAGAAGACGTGGACCTCGATTGCGCAGCATGCGGACATGATCTTCGCGCTGGTGCGCACCGATCCCGCCGCGCCCAAGCACAAGGGAATCAGCTACCTGCTGATCGATATGCACAGCCCCGGCGTAACCGTGCGTCCGCTGGTGCAGATGACGGGCGGCAAGGGCTTCAACGAAGTTTTCTTCGAGGATGTCCGCGTGCCGAAAAAAAATATCGTCGGCGAGCGGAACAACGGCTGGCAGGTCGCGATGACCACGCTGATGTTCGAGCGCGGGGGCGGCGGCGGCGAAGGCTTGATGGGCGAGGTCTATGAGCTGGCGAGGCTCGCCAAGCGCATCCCGCGCAGCGGTGATGGTTCAACGGCGTGGGACGATTCGAGCGTGCGCCAGAAAGTTGCGGAGTTCGCCGCCGAGGCGCAGGCGCTGCGATACACCGGCTATCGGCAGCTGACGCGCCAGTTGAAGGGACTGCCGCCGGGGCCGGAAGGCTCGATGATGAAACTGTGCGGCACGGAGCTCGCGCTCAAGATTGCGATTTACGCGATGGAGCTGCTGGGGCCTTACAGCCAGCTGGAATTCAACGCGCCGTTCGCGGTCGACAAGGGCAAGTGGTCGTTCAGGATGCTCGCGGCGCGCGGTCCCACGATTTACGCCGGGACAAATCAGATCCAGCACAACATTATCGGCGAGCGCGTACTGGGTCTGCCCAAGGGCTAGCGCACAAGAAAATCGAAGAGCGTCTTTGCGTGCGTGATGCCCGCATCACGCACGTTTTTTTTCACTTTTCACTTTCCACTGTTCACCGTTCACACATATTTCGCCCGAATGACTTTACTGTTACCGCATTTCGTGGCAGTGTCGCGCGAACGCACGCGTAAGAGGTTAAGAAACACAGATTCGCAACCGGCATGCTGCTGCAACTTACCGTCTCCGCCTACTTCGACTTCCTCCAGCAGTTCGCTTCGCTGGTTCGCGACCCGGTCGGCTACGGCGTCGGAGTGCCGCGCGGCGACGGCCGTCCGGTACTGCTGATTCCAGGATTCACCGCGGGCGATTGGTCGCTCGGCACGATGGCGCGATGGCTGGGGCGCGTCGGATACCGTCCGTATCTGTCGGGAATCGACCTCAACGTCGGATGCCCGCGGCGCAAGATGGAACTGGCGGGATGGCGGGTGGAAAAGATCGCGCGCGAATCCGGCCAGCGCGTGACAATCATCGGGCATAGCCTGGGCGGCATACTGGGCCGCGCAATCGCGGCGGCAGACCCCGGAAACGTGCGTCAGGTGGTGGCGCTTGGCTCGCCGATTCGCGACGGATGGACGGGAGTACACGATCGAGTCCGTCCCGCGCTGCAGGCGATCCAGTCGTTCTGGCAGACGTTTTCCGACGAGCCCGAGGACTGCGGCACGTCCGAATGCTCATGCGCATTCGTCGCCGCCGTGTTCGCGCCGACCCCGGAAAAGAGCCGCTTCAGCGCCATCTACACGCGCCGCGACGAGATCGTGCAATGGCAATCGTGCATCGACGATGCGGGATCCAGTTTCGAAGTCTCGGGACTGCATGCGAGCTTGATAGTCAATCGCGAGGTCTACCGAATCCTCGGGTCGATCCTGGCAGAAGCCCCGGGCGAGAGCGCCGCCGCTTGAACCTTACCCGCCCGTAGTTCTATTCATCGTACGGAGAAATTCCCGGCAAAAGGAGATTTCCAACGTGGCAGTTCGCGATTTCGCCGAGACCAAGGACGGCCTCAAGCTTCGCTACGAGATTCGAGGGGATGGCGAGCCGGTCGCGCTCATCATGGGATTCAGCGGCTCGGGGCGGGCATGGGGCGAGCCATTTCTGAAACCGATGGAAGCGCGGTTCAAGATTTTCGTCATCGACAATCGCGGCACCGGCGAGAGCGACAAGCCCGACGCCGAGTTTACGCTCGGCGACATGGCTGCGGACATCGCCGCGGTGCTGGACCGTGCGAAGACTCCGCGCGCGCATATTTTCGGAATCTCGATGGGCGGGATGATCGCGCAGGAATTCGCGCTTAAATATCCGGCGCGCACGCGCGGGCTGGTGCTCGGATGCACCAACTGCGGCGCGAGCCATTCGATCCCGGCCGATCCGGCGGCGATAGCCAATCTGATGCCGGTGCCCGGAATGGATCCGCTCGAGCAGGCGCGGCGCGCATTTTCAGTGGCGTGCGGAAAGGCGTTTCTGAATTCGGCGGCCGGGCAGGCGACGCTCAACCAGGCGATCGCGGAGATGGGCAACTACCCGCTGACGCCGATGCATACTTTCATGCGGCAGGGACAGGCGATTGGCGGATTCGACAGTTTTGGACAACTTGGACAAATCAAGTCGCCGACACTTATTATTCACGGTGACGACGATGCGATAGTGCCGTATCCGAACGCGGAGGTTCTGCACGGCGCGATAGCGGGTTCGAAGAAGCATACGCTCAAGGCCGTGGGCCACATGTTTTTCTGGGAAGCGCCGGAGGAAACCGCGCGCGTGGCCGGCGACTTTCTGGCAGCGGTGAAGTAACCGCCGGAGACTCAGATGGCGAACTACGAAACCCTCATTTACGAAAAGGCCGAGGACAAAATCTACCGGCTGACGCTCAACCGGCCGGAGAAGCTCAACGCGCTGTCGCAAAAGCTGCTCCAGGAACTCGACTCCGTGATGGACGAGTACGAGTCGAATCCCGATGCCAGCGTGCTGATAATCCGCGGCGCCGGGCGCGCGTTCTCGGCCGGCTACGACTTGCAGGGCACGCAGCATCCCGGCGCAACGTTCACCGTCACCAACGATCGGCTCGGCCTGCACAAGACGATCGAACGATGGCAGCGGCTGTGGTCGATTAATAAACCCACGATCGCGCAGGTACACGGCTACTGCCTGGCGGGCGGCACGGAGTTCGCCGGTCACTGCGACATCGTGTTCGCCAGTGAGGATGCGCAGTTCGGGCATCCCGCGGGCCGCTCGCTTGGTATCCTGCCGACGATGTCGATGTGGCCGGTGCTGATGGGCCCGCGCAAAACGAAAGAGTATTTCTTCACCGGCGACTACATGTCGGCAAAAGAAGCGCTCGAATGGCACCTGGTCAATCGCGTCTTCCCCAAGGACAAGCTCGAGGAAGAGACAATGAACTATGCGCGCCGGGTCGCGATGGTGCCGGCGGAGTTGCTGATGCTGCACAAGGCGGCGGTGAATCGCTATCTCGAAATCCTCGGGATTCGGGCGGCCGAGCAGTCGGCGGCCGACATCGACGTGATCGCGCATCAGACCGACACGGTGAAGAACTGGATGAAGGCGAGCCGCGAGAAAGGCCTCAAGGGCGCACTTACGGATCGCGACCGTCCATTCGCCAAGAAAGCCTGACGCGTATCGACGGCACAAGATTGTTGGTGGATTGGAAAATGGTAGTATCGCGCCATTGTTGAAGGCTGCGAGGAGGAGAGAATGATCAGATACGCATTGGTCGCGGCTGCCGCCGTTTTTGCAGTCGGGTGCAATTCTTCGCCGCTACAAACCGCCGACAACACAGTCGGCGGCGCTAACGTAGTTTCGTCCGCGGAAACGCCGATGGCGAAGGGGGCGACCAGTCTTTCGCTGGACTGGGGCGCCAAAGCGCAAGCCGGCCAGGTCGCGATCGCTGACGTATTGAGCTACGGCGGCTCGAAAACGACGATCAGCGCGCCGGCTGGATGGCAACCGATTCGCGACGATTCCACTCCAACAACGCGCCAGTCGCTGTACTGGCATGCAATCCAGGCGAATGACGCTCGCACGGCGACGTGGACATTCAGCGAGCCGGTCGATGCGCAAGGCGCGATCCTGTTGCTGGACAATGCCGCGGCAGCCGCGCCGGTGGATATGAGCAACGTCAAGACCGGCAACGGCGGCACGGTGCATTCCGACTCGATGACGACGACGGCGGACGGCGACCTAATCCTGATTTTCAAGGCGACTGATTTTGGGAACGCGCCGCTGCAGCCGCAGATTCCGGGCGACATGAGCGCAGTCGTGGCTCAGGGGAAGGCGCCGCTCGAATACTGGATCCTTGCGACCTGGCAGAGTCAGAACGGCGCCACCGAGGAAACGGAGTTCAGTTTTCCGCAACTCTTCAACTGGACAGCCGCGCAAGTCGCGATAAAGCATGGGTCGCACTGACACGCGCGCGGACGCGATGCGCCCGACCCTGGCGACCAGCCGCGGATTCTTCGCGGTGGCAGTGATTATCGTGGTCGTGGGATGCGCCATCGTTTTTCGGCACCGATGGATAGTGACGCGCATCGACATAGTTTCGGGAATCGTTGCGCTCGGGGCGCTGGCGTACTCATTCAGGCTCGCCGATCCCGCGCCGATGACCGATGAGGCTGTCAAGCGAGACGAGTTGCTTTCACAGTTCGCGGTCTTCGTGGTCTTCCTGGCGTTCTATGCGATAACGGCCGGCTCGGACACGAGTCCGTACAATGCGCATGTGCGCCAAGCGTTTGCTTTCATCCACGGCCACACGTATATCGACGCGCCGAATTACATCGAGCATGCGCAGGTTGGGGCATACAGCTACCAGCTTCATCCGATCCTGCCGGCGATCCTGCTGATGCCATTCACGGCGATCTGGGGGATGGACACCAATCAGAATTATTTTTCGATCATTGTGGGCGCGCTCGACATGGCGCTGGCGTGGCGCCTGCTGGGGCGCTTCCACCTCACGGTGAATGCGCGAAAATGGCTCACGGTTTTTTTCGGCGCCGGCACGATCATCTGGTACGAGACGGTCAACGGGGGCAGTTGGGGAGTTTCGATGGTGGTCGCGATCCTGATCACCTTGATCGCGTTCGATGAGATGTTCGACAAGGGGCGTCCCGCGGTGGTTGGATTTTTTGCCGCGATCGCCGGGCTGGCGCGCTACGATCTCGTGTTTGTGTGGCCGGTATATCTGGCGCTGTTGCTATTCTGGCGCCGCCGCAGCATCCGCGAGTTGTTCTGGTTCATTCCGGGGTGCGCGCTGACGGCGGCAATTTACGTAACGTTCAACTTCATTCGCTATCACAGCCCCTTTGACCGTGGGGTTGTTTACTACATGCCGAAGGATCAGCAGACGCTGTTCGCCTTTAGATTTTTTCCGGGCAACTTCTTCACGCTGTTCTTCATGGCGCCCGGATTGGACGCCAACTTTCCTTACATCCATCCGACCTTTGGGGGACAGTCGATCCTCACGACGAGTCCGGCGTTCCTGCTCGCGCTCAAGGCGAGTTGCCGGCGGATCGAGACGGTATTGATCGCAATGGGCGCCCTGATCGCGGTGACCCCGAGCCTCTTTTACGTTGGCAATGGATCTGCGCAGTTCGGCACGCGCCACTACTTGCAGGCGTTCCCGGTTCTTTTGCTCCTCATGGCGCTCGGCGTGCACCGACGAATCGATCAGATGTCGCGCATCCTGATAACCGTTTCGGTGTTCATGATTACGTGGGGCGTCTGGTACGTCCGGTTTTATGGCCTCGGCGGCTGAGTGCCGCCGCAGATGGCGGCTCATCGTTTGCGCGCGATCACGTACATGATGTCGTAAAAGTTGAGATAGAGCGGCCAACCGCCGACACCCAGCCGATCCAGGAGATCAAGCGCGCGCGTATCGCCGTGCTTCTGCACGAATACTCCGTAGGCCATGCTCCGCAAGCTCCGGTAGAAGCCGCAATGGCGGGCGTAGATCACGTCGAAGCCAAACCTATCGAGCATCGTGGTCATGCTGGCGATCGAAAAATAGTGCGCGTGCGACGGCGGATGCATCAGTCGCCATTTCGTGCGCCTCAGGCGCGCGTTGAGGCTTCCGAAGTCGCCGGTCGTGATGGCGATGAGCGCGCCGGTCCGCATGTGATCCGCGAGCTTCGCAATGTACAAATCCGGGCGCGCGAGATGCTCGATCGTATCCCACATGCATGCGACGTCGAACTCGCGGCCCGCCAGGTCATACTGCAGCAGGTCTGCGCAGGTGGCGTCGAGACCCAACCGGGTTTTGGCGTGACTCACCGCAGCCGCGGACACATCAATGCCCTGGGCGGAGTCGAAGCGATCCCTCGCGACCTCCAGAAAAAAACCGTAAGCGCAGCCGACTTCGAACAGACGCCGATGACGTGCCGGGTCCATGAAGGACTTCAACACCCTCAGGCGCGACAGGAAATTGCGCTGCGCGACGCCCTTGTCTGAAAGGTAATCGTGATACTCCTCGCCCTTGAAGTAGCTTTCGGTATAGATAGCCGCGAGTTCCTGATCGGTGGATTCAGGCGGGGCGAACGCGTGACCACATTGCCGACAGCGCAGAAGTCCGCCGAAGATTGCGTCGCCTGATGAGGAATCGCACGCCACACAGCGTGGTCCGGACAAACTCGGGGCGTTCGCCGCTCCGATCACATCCACCGAAGGTCGGTCCGCGGGGGTCACGACAGCTCTTGCTCGCTGATGAAGCGCGGCCGCTGTTTCACCTCTGAGTAAATCTTGCCGATATATTCCGCGACCAGACCGATGATCATGATTTGAAGGCCGCCGAGCACGTAGATCGGAAGGACCGTGGACGCCCAGCCCGGGACGACCTTGCCGCGCAGCGCACTCACGACGATGAATACGCTGATGGCCAGGGCGCCGAGCGTGATCAGCACGCCACCGATCGCGATCATCCGCAGCGGTGCCACCGTAAACGACGTGACTCCATCCAGCGCAAGCCCGATCATTTTTGTCCACGAATAATGCGTCGTGCCGGCGAGTCGCTCGTGCACGTCGAAATAGACTACTTCCGACTTGAAGCCCATATTCGCAAAAATGCCACGGAGGAATACGTTGACCTCTTTGTAATCGGCCAGCGTGTCCAGAACTTTTGCGGAGATCAGCCGGTAATCCGGATGATCTTTGATGACCTTGGCGCCCATCGAACTCATCAGCCAATAGAAGGCCGACGAGAAAAGCTTTTTGGAGATAGGAACGTTGCCGGGGTTTCGCCTGATTCCGTACACGATGTCGGCGCCCTGACGGTACTTGTCCAGGAAGCTGTAGATAGCCTGTTCGTCGTGCTGCAAGTCGGCGTCCAGCGAGATTACGCAGTCGGCTCGATGCCTGACGGTCAGCAGACCGGCTAACACGGCATTCTGATGGCCGAAGTTGCGGGAGAGCTTCAGCGCTTTGACTTCGCGTTCGGACTTATTGAGTTCGCGCAGCGTACTCCAGGTGTTGTCGATGCTTCCATCGTCTACAAAATAGAGGAAGCTTTCGGACGCTATCTGTCCCTTTTCCCGCAGGTCGCGCAGTATGACGACGAGCCGGCGGACCGTCTCCTGTATCACGAGCTCTTCGTTGAAGCAGGGGACAACGATTGCGAGGCGTGGCCGGGTTCGCGCTAGATCGGTCACGATCGGTTCGTGGCGGTTGAGATCATCGTTGGTCACCGGAGCAAAGCCGCGCGATTCCTGAACTTCATCGGGAGGTCCTTGGCGTCCACCCGATGTGATACTTATTCTGTACCTGAAATTACGACAAATGGCATCACGGGAGTTTAGCGGCTGGGACGGTGGCAATACGTTGGCGCGTGACATGGCGCTCGCGCTGATCGTCGGATTCCTGACCGGCGCACTGTCGATCCCGGTCGTGATCAACCTCGGACTCGGAACGGCGATCAGGATCCCGCTGCTCTACCTGCCCGTTATCGGCGCCACGCTATTCGCGATTGCGGTGCTGGCCGCGAGCCTGGTTGCCAATCGAGCTCCCTCGTTATTCGAATTTTCAAAGTTTGCCGTGGTGGGTGTTCTGAATTCCGGGGTTGATTTCGGCGTCCTGAATTCTTTGATGCTGATAACTGGCGTGTCCTCCGGCGGCGGCTTTTTGGCGTTCAAATCAGTCTCGGTCACGCTGGGAGTGATCAATAGCTATCTGTGGAATAAGTACTGGACATTCGATTCGTCGAAATCCGGCGCAGCACGGCGGGAGTTAGTTGCTTTCCTGGTGGTGACACTGGTGGCAGTGGCGCTCAACGTGGTGGGCGCGGACGTGATCGTGAACGTAGTAGGCGCGCCACGAGGAATCAGTACCAAGCTATGGGCAAACGTCGGCGCTATTTCAGGCGCCGGATTGACGCTGTTCGCGAACTTCTTCGGTTACAAGTTTTTCGTGTTCAGAAAACTGTCGGTCGTTACATAAGAATCGTGAATATACGCCGTTTCGCTTCCGGCGCGTATTTTTTAACACCTGACTAGCCAAAAATCTCTTACGCTGGCACACTCAATCCGGCAAGCTAGAGATCGCCGAGCCAGGGGTGAGGAGTGGCGTCAACTTCGCGACAGATGGATTTCCAATGCATGGGATAACCGACCCCGCGCATATCGCGGACATGCTCGCGACGTGGGGCTATCTCGGCATCTTCATTGCCGTGTTCATCGGTAACCTGGGGATTCCCGTGCCGGAGGAAACCGTGATGCTCGCCGCCGGATTCCTGGCCGGCCGCGCGCTGCTCGATCTGCGAATCGTCTATATCGCCGTAGCCGTGAGCGCAGTCACGGGCGACTGTTGCGGCTACGTCATCGGCCGCACCGGCGGACAGCGCGTACTCGTTCGGCTCGCGTCCGCCTTTCCCTCCATGCGCACGCGTTACGACCGCTTGCAACTTTTCTTTCAGACCCACGGCAGCAAGGCGGTGTTCATGGCGCGATTCATCACTGGCGCGCGATTCATGGCGGGCCCGATGGCGGGTGCGTGCGGGATGCCGTTCTTCCAGTTCCTCGGATGGAACGTGCTTGGTGCGATCGTATGGTGCTCGCTCGTCGTTACGGTCGGCTACCTGGTGGGCGACGAGTTGTATCGCGCCGTGACGATGGCTCATCAGGCGTCGCGATGGATTGGGCTGGCCGGGGTTGCTGTGGCGATCGTGGTTCTCGTCTTGTGGTGGAGGGACAGGCATTCTGCGGTGTCGCGGCCTCAATCGTAGCCGCGTTTGCGGCTGCGTCGCGATGACGGCGCTCGCGCTCGCGCTGACCGGATGCAAGCCGCGCACGCGTATCGATCTCCACTATCTTCCGGGCTTCGTGCCGGGGTCGCAGAACATTTTTCGTCCCGTCAAAATTGCGGTGCCTCCCACGACCGGAGATTTCGGCTCCGGCGATTCCAGCGTCGGCACGATCTACGCCGCCGACGGCGCCCCCCAGACTCCCCTCGTGGTTGCCGATGCGGCCCGCGCGTTCAACAACGGATTGATCAAGGGTCTCGCCGACGCCGGTTTGGCGCCGGTGGCGCTCGACTCAAATCCGGGCGACGGCAAGCCGCCCGAGGGCTCGGATTTCATCCTCACCTCCGACCTCGAACAGCTCGAAGTGAACAAGCGGTTCGGAACGAACCAGACCGTCCACGGCCAGTACTTCTCGATGAGAGCCGTGGTGCGCGTAAAGTTCGAGCTCAAGAATCGCGATGGCGCCGTGCTTTACTCGGGCGAGATCAGCGGCATCGAAAATGAACCGCCAAATCCCGTCGGCGCCGAGGTCTTTCTACCGCTCGAGACCGAACCCGCCGAGTCCTTGTCGGTTGCGCTCTCGCGCGCGGTCGGCCAGCTGATGCTACAGCCCGGATTTCGCGACGCACTGCCGATGCGATCCGTCGAGGCGGCTCCCACTTCGACGCCGCAATCTCCCGGCGCGTCGCATACGCCATAAGAGAGTCAAATCGCCGAGCCCGCAGATACCGAAGTGAATGCCGAACTTAAGCGGACCTGCCCTTGCGCGATTCTTCCCGGCGGCGCAACTCGACGCGGCGGATTTTCCCGCTGACCGTCTTGGGCAGCTCGTCGATGAATTCTATCTCGCGCGGATATTTGTAAGGCGCCGTCACGCGCTTGCAATGCTCCTGCAGTTCCGTCACGAGCCAATCGCCGGGCTCGGCGCCGGGCTTGAGCTTCACGAACGCCTTGACGATTGAGCCGCGATCCGCGTCGGGACTCGCGACCACCGCGGATTCCATTACCGCGGGATGCTCGAGCAGGGCGCTCTCGACTTCGAATGGCCCGATTCGGTAGCCCGCCGAAATGATCACGTCGTCGGCGCGCCCGACGAACCATAGATAGCCGTCGGCGTCGCGTGTCGCCTGGTCGCCGGTCAGGTACCAATCGCCGCGAAACACGCTGGCGGTCTCTTCCGCATTTTTCCAATACTCGAGAAACAGCGACGGCGGCCGCTCCGGACTCACCCGCACTGCTATTTCTCCGAGCTCGTCAACTTTGGTCTCGGCCATTTCGTTGTCGATTACACGGACATCGTGACCCGGAAACGGCAACCCCATCGAGCCGGGTTTCACGGGCATCGCGGGCATGTTCGCGGCCAGGACGGCCGTTTCCGTTTGTCCAAAACCGTCGTGAATCGTGAGTCCCAGCCTCTCCCGCCAGACCTCGATCACCTCGGGATTGAGCGGCTCGCCCGCACCCGTGCAATGCCTCAGTTTCGGGAATGAGTAGTCAGTCAGGTTTTCCTTGATTAGTATTCGATACTCAGTCGGCGGCGCGCAGAAGGTAGTAACTCCGTAGCGGCCGACCAACTCGAGTTCTTTCGCCGCATCGAAGCGGCCGTTGTACATGAACGTCGTCACGCCGTTCATCCACGGCCCGAACAGCACGCCGTAGGCAGCCTTGGCCCAGCCGGTGTCCGACGTTGTCCAATGGAGGTCGCCCGGCCTCACGTCGAGCCAGTTAAGCCCCGTGAACCGGTGACTGTAGGTATAGCCATGACTATGCAGAACCGCTTTCGGTTCCATAGTCGTGCCGGAAGTGTAATAGCAAATCGCCGGCTCCGACGATTTCGTATTCGCGGGCTTGAACGCCTCCAACGCGCGGCTCATCTCTTCCTGCAGGCTCATCCAGCCGGTGCGGGCGGCGCCGGCTATCAGGTAGTGCTCGACGGAGGGGCATTGCTTGCGCAGTTCCGCGATCATCGCGGCATTCTCGACGCCGGCGATTATCGCGCGCGCCCCGGAATGATTCGCGCGGTACACCAGGTCCTTCTCGCGCAGCATCGAGGTGCACGGGATGACGATCGCGCCGAGCCTGAGCGCGCCGATATACGCCGCCTGCCACAGCGTGATTCGCGGCAGCACCAGCAGAACCGGATCGCCGCGCCTGATTCCATGTCCGGCGAGAACGTTCGCGATGCGTTTCGATTGCTGCGCGATATCCGCGAACGTCAGCCGCGCGCGCCGGCCCTCGCTGTCTTCCCACAGGATCGCAACCCGGCGCGGATCTTCGGCGAACTTGTCGATGGCCGCGGCGAAGTTGAAATACTCCGGCGTCTCCCACCTGAAGTCCCGGTACGCGCGCCGATACTTCTCGAGCGTGTCGGTCCTTGTTGCGTCGGTTTTTATTGAATCAGTCATGGGCGCAAATTTCCGCGGGCCGCGTGCTCCGCTGGCGTTTGCGAGCGCCTCGCCGCGGCCTTGATATACTTCACCGTCACCGGCGACAGATCGTCGCGATCGACGCGCACGTCGATTATCGCAAACGATTTGCATTCGTGCGCCGCGCGCAGCGCATTTCTGAGCTGCTCGACCGTGCCCGCCTCGAATCCTGCGCCGCCCCAATCGCGCGCGAGCTTCGCATACGGCCACGGCGGAATCTCGAGCAGTTCGCGCCGCTCGGCAATCGGCCGGAAGATGCCCCATCCGCCGTTGTTGATCACCACCACGATCGGATTCACGCCCTTGGCCGGAGCCTGCGAAATTTCCGGCCCGGTCATCTGAAAACCGCCGTCCCCGCACAACACCAGCGGCCGAAGACCGCTGCCGATTTGCGCGCCGAGCGATGCCGGCACCGCAAATCCCATCGAAGCGTAAAACCCCTGCGCCAGGTAGCCGCCGTTATGCGGCACCCGGATGTCGAGCCCGCCAAACAGCATGTCACCCGACTCTGCGACCACCAGGTATTCGCGCTTGTCGGCCAGAAATTCGTTGACCGCGGCCAGGATCTCGTTGACCTTGACCGGCCTGCCGTCGCGCGCGGCATTCTCGCGAAGATTGTCAGCGTAATGAACCTTCTCATGATGAAGCCGCAGCTTCTCGCGCAGCAACGCGCGCGCGAAATCGCGCACCCCGGCGTCGGTGTAGGCGTGATACTTCACCTCGACCTTGCGATCGACCGCCCACACCGTTCTGCCTTGAATCACGTGCGGCGGACGGTTGCCGAAGTTCATATCGGTTTTCAGACATCCGAGGTTGAGCACGAAGTCGGCCGCGTCCATCCGCGCGACGATCGACGGCGGACTGATCGGGCCGATGTGCACGCCCATGTACAGCGGATGGTCCATCGGGAACGCGCCCTTGCCGAGTACCGTCGTGAACACCGGCGCGCCCATCTGCTCGGCCAGGTTCACCAACTCATGCGACGCCTTGAAGCGATGAATCTCGATGCCGGCGATCAGCACGGGCTTGCGGCTCTGGTTGAACATCGCGGCGGTCTCATGCGCCGCTTCCTCGACCTTGCGCGTGTCGGATTCCTGGAAATGCAGCCGCCCGTCCCATTCGATCAGCTCCTCGGGGACTTCGATCCGGCGGTCAACCATGTCGCGATGAATCTCGATGTAGCCCGGCCGCTGCTCGGCCCAAATGGCGCGCACGACGCGATGCAACTCATCCGCAGCGCTGCGCGGATCGGTCAGCACGGCACACGCGCAAGTTACTTCGTCGTAGATGCGGCGCTGCGATTCGATCTCGCGGGCCTGGTGATGAATCAGCGTGCCGAGTTTGCGTTCCTCCTCGCCCGGGCCGCCCGAGAAAATCAGAATCGGCACGCGTTCCGAGAACGATCCCGCGACCGGATTGACCATGTTGTGGCCGCCGGCGCCGTAGGTCACGCAGATTACGCCGATTTTCCCGGTCGCGCGCGCGTAGCCGTCGGCTGCGAATCCGACCCCCGGCTCGTGCGACAGCGTAATGATTTTCAACCCGTGCTTGCGGCCCAGCGCGAAAAACAGCTTGAGCGCGAGGTCACCGGGGATGCCGAAGACGTGCGACACGCCAATCTTGCGCAGGTAGGCGACCAGAAAATCGCCCAGCGCCATGTGTCTCTTCACTCCGCTTCGACCTCCTCGATCGCCGCTAATTGTAACAAAAACGCCCCCACCGCAGGACATCTTCAGCGCCGCGCTGTGCTAGAGTATGATGTTGGCGGGTTAAGCTGATGTTTCGATCGATGCTTCGCATGCAACTCCTCGGGCCGATGCAACTGAGCCGGCTGGTGATGTACCTGCCGCAGTTCGTACGCTTGTTCTATCGGCTGATCACTGACGAACGCGTGCCGGTGCTGGCGAAAATGGTGCCGTGGATGGGGCTGCTGCTTATGCTGACGCCTCCGGCGCTCGAGCTCGACATGATTCCGATAGTCGGCGAACTCGACTGGATTCTTATCGGCTACCTCTCGCTCAAAGTCTTCATCTGGCTCTGCCCGCCCGACGTTGTGCGGGAACACGTCAGCCTAATCGGGCGTGGCGAATAGCGCAGCACGCTGATGCGACCCCGCGTAATCCTGATCAGCCTCGCCGTTGTCGTTATCATCGCGCTCGTTGCGCTGAGCCTGGCTGACCAGCTGCTGGTCGACTACCTGTGGTTCGGAAGACTCGGCTACGGCGGAGTTTTCAATACAACCGTCGTCGCGGAAATCGCGATCTTCGCGATCGTGTGGCTGGTCGCGTTCGTCGCGATCTTCGTGAGCGGGTTGATTGCGATCGGCTCGAGCCGCGATCGCGAGCGGCTGCGTGTGGTGCGCCGTCCCGACGAGATGGTCGAGGTTAATCTGCCCGAGCTGATTCGCGCGCTCGGCGAACGCGTGCCGTGGCGCGTGATCGTCGCCTGCGGTGCGGCCCTGCTGGCGGTGTTCGCGGCGCAAGGCGAGGCTGCCAGCTGGGATACTTACCTCAAGGGTCTCTACGGGGTGCCGTTCGGAATCGCCGAGCAGGCGTTCGGCAACGACATCGGCTTCTACGTTTTCACGATGCCGCTGCTCGAGGAAATCCGCGATCTGTTCCTGATGCTCATCGTGCTGGCGGCCGCGATTGCGATCGCGGTCTATTGGGCGCGCGGCGCGCTCGACTTCAAGGAATCGCCGCCGCGCGTGTCGCCGGGCGCGGCGGGCCATCTGTCGGTGCTGCTGGGGCTGTTCTTCGTGCAGCGGGCGATGAGTTACTGGCTCGGCCGCTTCGACTTGCTGCTGCATACCGACGGCGTCGTATTCGGACTGCGCTACGTCGATCGCATCCTGTGGCAGCCCGGGCTGTGGCTGCTGGTGGCGCTGTCGTTGGCGGCCGCCGTGATGTGCATGTTCAACGCGCGCGAGGGCGGACTGAGGATTCCGGTCGCCGCGTTCGTTATCGTGTTCGGGCCCGCACTCATCATGAATTTTATCCAGCCGGTGATCGAGCGCTTGTGGGTCAAGCCCGACGAGCTTCGGGTCGAGCGTCCGTACCTGCAACGCAACATCGAGGCGACGCGGCATGCGTACAAGCTCGACACCGTTGACGTGAAACCGTTTGCAGGGCAGGGCACGCTCACGCCCGCGGCGCTCGAAGAGGATTCGGCGACGGTCAAGAACATCCGCCTGTGGGACCCGCGCCCGCTAATCGACACCTACCGCCAGTTGCAGGAAATTCGCACCTACTACGATTTTCGCGACGTCGACATCGATCGCTACTGGATCGAGGGCAAGTACACCGAGGTGATGCTTTCGCCGCGCGAGATGAATCTCGAACAGCTGCCCGAAACCGCGCAGACCTGGGTCAACCAGCATCTCAAGTTCACCCACGGCGCCGGGCTGGCGATGAGCCCGGTCAACCGGAAGGACACCGAGGGACTGCCGGTGTTCTATATCAAGGATATTCCGGCGGTGTCGGACGTGGGGCTGAAGGTTGACCAGCCGGCGATTTACTTTGGCGAGGGGCGCGACAGTTACGCCGTCGTCGATTCCGCGACGCCCGAGTTCGACTATCCCAAGGGGGCAGACAACGTATTTTCGTATTATGCGGGATCGGGCGGCGTGCCGGTGGCGGGATTTTTCCGCCGGCTGCTGTTCAGCATCTTCTTTCGCGACATCAATCTGCTCGTCACCGAGAATATCGTGGCGAACAGCAAGATCATGATCCGGCGCAACATCGCAAGCCGAATTGCGTACCTCGCGCCGTTCCTGAACCTCGACCGCGATCCGTACGCCGTGGTTCTCAACGGCCGCATGGTGTGGATCGTTGACTGCTATACCACCAGCGATCACTACCCGTACTCGCAGCGCAACGCCGATGGGATCAACTACCTCCGCAATTCGGTCAAGGTGGTGGTCGATGCGTACACCGGCGACACCGATTTTTACGTGGCGGATCCCGAAGACCCGGTCATCAAGACGTGGCAGCGCGTGTTCCCCGCGATGTTCAAGCCGATGTCGGCGATGCCGGCGGAATTGCGCACGCACATCCGCTATCCGGAAGATTTTTTTCTGATTCAGGCCGACACTTTCCGCACCTATCACATGACCGATCCGCAGGTCTTCTATAACCGCGAGGACCTGTGGGGATTTCCGCGCGAAAACTACGCCGGGCAGACGGTGCCCATGTCGCCCTACTACGTGATCATGCGGCTGCCGGGCGAGACGCAGGCGGAATACATGTTGATGCTGCCGATGGTGCCGTCGGGACGCGACAACATGATTGCGTGGATGGCCGCGCGCTGCGACGGGGCGGATTACGGTCATCTGTTCGAGTATGCATTTTCCAAGGACAAACTCATCTACGGCCCCTACCAGATTCAGGCGCGCATCAATCAGAATCCCGAAATTTCGCGGCAACTTTCGCTGTGGAATCAGATGGGTTCGAAGGTCCTGCTCGGCAACCTGCTCGTGATACCCGTCCAGGACTCGCTGCTCTACGTCGAGCCGCTGTTCATCCGCGCCGAGAACGGCCAGTTGCCGGAGTTGCAGCGGGTGGTCGCGTCTTACAGCGATCGCGTGGTGATGGGCGATACGCTCGACCTGACGTTGGCGGCGTTGTTCACGAACCAGGGCCCGCCGGGGCAGACGATCGCCAAGGCGATCATGAATGAGGCGGCCCCGCAGTCGATCGGCGCGGGCACGGGCGCGCCCAAGGCCGACATGCAGAGCGCGGCGCAGCACTACAATCGCGCGCTGGACGCGATTCGCGCGGGCGATTGGACTGCGTTTGGTGCGGAGATGAAGCAGCTCGGCGACGAGCTGTCAAAGCCGTCGGATTCCGGACATCCCTGACAGAAGCGCGCGCGCATCGCGAACGATGCGGGCGAACCTGAGCCTTGACCCCCTTCCCATGTGGGAAGGGGAACAATTGCGCGCGAAACAGTTTATCTCCACACAAAATGTTCTTTGCGTAACTGGACGCGCGCTGTATCTCCCTTAGAACATTCGTTTTCCTCTGTCATTCTGAAGGCGGAGCCACCGACTTGGCAAACGCTTTGAAACAACGCAATCAACTGGCGCTTGTCGCGCCGCAACCTGCATCGCGTCAAACATCTTTCAGCGATCGGATCGTCGCCATCGCCGAGCTTGGCGCCGGGACACTCGCGGCCGAGCGATGCGCGATCGCGTTTCCCGCCAGTGGCGTGGGCACCGACAACGTGGTGTTCGCGCCACACGGAGATTCACGATGGGACGCGGTGGTGAAGGCGGTCCTCGTTGCACTCGACAACCGGCTCGGTGACGCGGTCGCGGCAGAAGGGTTGAAGCGAGCGCGTGGAGCGCCGGGTTCAATCGAATCGATTGAAAGGGTTGCGCTGAGTGCGCGGGAAATCGACGCAATCGCCCGGATCGAAAAAATAGACGGGCGCCAGATAGCCGCGTCGGCGTTCATCGACGGCGTGAGCGCGGTGCGAATCGCGATGGTGGCGCGGGCGGATCGCGCCCGCGGCGAACTTGAAGCATCGCTTGAACTTATGGCGCGCGCCGTCTTCGCCGAGCTGGCGTTGGCTGCCGCGCGCGCGTCGCTTGAATTCTGGCGGACCCACGGCGCCGAGAGCGGCCGCCAGACCGTCGAGGCAAAGCGAGAGTTGCTCCGCGAGCGGGCGGCGACGAATCACCTGGACAAGGCGGTTGCGGCGGCGCGGCGTGCGCCGACGACCCATCGGTTCAGCCGCTTCGGCGAACTCGTCGCGGGCGGGGCCGGCTTCGATCAATGGGTGGTTGCGGTCGCGGAAGGTGGCGCATTGACGATAGCCGCATCGTCGTCCGGGCTGAAGGAATTCGATTTGGGTGAGGCTCACAGCGCGCTTGGGGAAAGTTTCCGGCGCCGTATCGTGATTGCGCGCTGGCGCGATCGCGACGCGGGCATCGTCGATCGCGCCCAACAATCTTCCGAAGACAGAATGTTCGTTGGTTCGTATGTGTGTATCCCGTTCGAGGCCGGCGCGATCGCGCTGGCGTCGCGCGATGGGCGCGCATCCGCATCCAGGGCGGAGGCGATCGTCGAGCGACTGGCTCCAATCGCAGCGAACTGGGTGATGGAGCGGGAGGCCGCGCGGCGGAGCCTCCTGGTGCGCCAGCTCGCGCTCAGAATGTTTGCTGCGATCGACGAGGAGCGCGCCAGAATCGCACGCGACCTGCACGACGATCAGGCGCAGTTGCTGGCGGCGGCGAAAATTGCGCTCGAGGGCCGGCGCGAGGCGGCGCGCGCGATCTTCAAGCAGGTCGAGGCGGAGTTGCGCCGCAAGACGCGCGAACTTCGTCCAATCACGATCGGAGACGCTTCGCTCGACGAGGCAATCGAGAGCGAGTTCGCGCGGCTGCATCGCGCGGGCGTAACGGCGAAGTTAGTTCACTTGGTTCACGATGGCGCGGCGGAGAAAATCTCGCGCCCGGTGCAGCAGCTATGCTTCCAGGTCGTTCGTGAGACGCTGTCCAACGTGATTCGGCATGCGCGCGCGAAGTCGGTCCAAATCACGATCGAAAGCACCGATGCGGCAGCGCGCGTCTCGGTTACTGACGACGGCTGCAGCATCGGCGCCAACATCAAGGGCGAGGGGACTGGCTTGGCGGGTGCACGGGAGCGGCTGGAGTTGATGGGCGGGAGCTTGACGGTGGAATCGCGGGCAGGCCGCACGACGGTCATCGCCGAAATCCCGGAGTCCGCGTGATGGAAAATCACCAGCGGATTCGCGTGCTGCTCGCCGATGACCATCGGATCTTTCGCGAGGCGCTGCGGATGGTGCTCGCGGCCGAGTGCGAGGTGGTCGCGGAAGCATCCGATGGCGAACAGGCCGTCGCGATTGCCGCGCAACTGAAGCCGGATGTGGTGGTGATGGACGTCGGGATGCCGGGGATCGGGGGACTTGCCGCGGCGCGTCGAATCGGCAAGGAAGTGCCGGCGTGCAAAGTGCTGGTGCTCAGCCAATACGACGACGAGGAATACGTGTTGGAGGCGCTCGGCGAAGCGGGCTGTGCGGGCTATATGGCCAAGACCGACGCGGCGGCCGAATTGCTGAGCGCGGTGCGGGCAGTTCACTCCGGGCGGCGCTACCTGAGCCCCACGATCGCGCCAATCGTGCTCGCGCGGCTGCGGACGGGCGCGCCTGCGAACGCGTCGCGCGCGGCGAATCCGACGCGACGGGAGCGCGAAGTGCTCAAGCTGATAGGCGAGGGCGCGACTACCAAGGAGGTCGCGCAACGACTCGGCATCAGCGTGAAGACAGCGCAAGCGCATCGCAACAACCTCAAGCAGAAGCTCGAGCTGCGCTCGACGGCGGCGATGGTGCGATATGCGATCAAGCACAAACTGATTCGCATCGATTGAGCACGGGGCGCCGACCGAGTAACAATCCACAGCCGGAGCAGCTTAACGATGGCGGAAATAGGACTCTTCGAGGCAATTTACTCGGCGCGATCGCTCAGGCGATTCAAACCCGATCCGGTTCCCGACGATGTAATCACCAAGGTGCTCGACGCGGCGATTCGCGCGCCGTCGGGCAGCAACCAACAGAGTTGGGAGTTCGTGGTCATCAAGGACGCGGCGCAGCGCAAAAAGATCGGCGACGTGTATCGCAAGGGCGGCGAAATTTTGGTGGCGCTCTACGCCAATCGCGTCAAGCCCGCGCACATGAGCGAGGACGCCTACCGGAGACTGAGGGCGTCGGCAACCTACCTGCTCGATCACATGGCCGACGCCCCGGTGCTGTTGATCGCGTGCCTGAAACAGACCGCGCCGGCGGGAGCGCCGCCCAAGCTTCCGCCCGAGGTGGCCGCGGCGATGAAGAGGCAGGCGCGGATCTCAGGCTCGAGCATCTATCCCGCCGTGCAGAACATTATTCTCGCCTGCCGCGGACTGGGTCTCGGCACGGTGCTCACGACGATTCACACCTATTTCGAGGACGAGGTGAAGGCGATATTGGGGCTGCCGCGCGAAGTGCAGACGTACGCGCTGATGCCGATCGGATATCCGCAGGGGAAGTTCGGACCGATCAAGCGCCGGCCCGTGAGCGAGGTCGCGTACCTGGACAAATACGGCAACCATTGGAAGAGCTGAGCGCGGCGCGCTTTACGGAGGCGATCGAAGGGCCGTCCGGGGATCACCAGGCGCCTCGTCTTTTGTCGCGAAGTGTCAATCGGGTTCGCCCGTGGACTATCAGTGCGGTTCGTCGCGAAGATCCTCGGTGACTTTGCCGGCGAGGTGCCGGACCTGGTCGTGTTGCGAGAGCAATGAGGCGAGCACCGCGGGGTCGGGCTTGCCACCGAGGCGGTACGCGTCGGCGGCGTGCGCGAATCGTTCGTAGGCGTTCAGCAGGCGGACGAAATCGCGATGCGAGCGCAGCGACGACTCGCGGGGCGTCGATGATGAGAACGCGTTGGCCTTGTTGAAGGCGTAGTAGAACTCGCCCATCTCTTCGGACGACAGTTGGCGATCGTCGAGCTTGAAATAGGTGCGGCAGTAATCCGCCAGCTTGTCGGACAGATCGGAAAGCAGCGACACGTTCGCCGTCATCGTGCGATGGTAGTCGGACGAATAGCATGCGGTGGCCGCAGCGATGGCAATCGCCAGAAAAAAGACGGGCCGGCGAAGAGCGGCCCGCCGAAATGATTTCAACAAAACACGACCACGCCCTTTCAGCCGAGATGCTCTTTGAAGAACGCGATGGTCCTGGCCCACGCCTCTTTGGAATGCACGGGATGGAACGACGGACGATCGTCGCACATGAAGCCGTGATCGGCGTCCGGGAAAGAGACCACCTCGGCCGGCTTGCCGGCCTTCTTGAGCGCGTCGCGAAATTCGTCCACTTCGGTGATCGGAATGAACGCGTCCTTGCCGCCGAAGAAGGCCAGCACCGGGGCGTTGAGACCGTCGACGTATTCGATGGGCGGTTTCACGCCCGGCTGCCGCGACTTCACCATCCCGCCACCGTAGTACGGCGCGGTGGCTCTGACAGCGGAGTTGCGGCACGCGGTCATGAAAGCGACGCGACCGCCCATGCAGAATCCGACGGTACCGAACGCGGGCTTGACCTCCTTCAACGCCTTGAGGTGATCGATCGCGGCGCCCATGTCTGCGACGATTTGATCATCGTTGACCGAGCCCATCAGGCGAAAGGCGCCGGGCAAATCGTTGTAGCCGACGACGTTGTTGGGTTGGCGAAAGTAAAGATTTGGAGCGATCGCGACGAAGCCTTCGGCCGCGAATCGATCCGTGATGCGTTTGATGTGATCGTTGAGGCCGAACGCTTCCATCACGACGACCAGCGCGGGATGCGGACCTCCGGACGCAGGGCGCGCGAGATGCGCCGGCATCTTCTCGGCGCCGGTACGAATCGATACTTCATTCGAGACGACTTCCATGATTGAAACCTCCCTAAAAAGATTCCCGTCCGCCGGCAAGCGGGTCGCGATCCCGGATGGCGTTTGACGCCGTCGCCAATCCCGCGATCTTTCTCGCATACAACGAGGCCCGGCTCAAGTGAGACAGTCCGACCAGGCGCTCGCATAAGAAAGTTCACTTTTTCACTGCCGCGCGCGCCGTCTCGCGCCGACCCGCCGCGCGCCGCTAGTATTGCTCCGCCGGTCGATCAATCCGTGTGCCCGGCGTGATATTCCTATGATCCCGCTTCGCGACAACGCCGCGCCGCGCCGGCTGACTCCAATCAACACCGCGCTGATCGCCGCGAACATCGCAGTGTTCGTCTACGAACTGTCACTTGGCGCGGGCGTAACAGCCTTCGTGGGCAGATTCGCGATGGCGCCGGCGGCGGTCACGCGCGCGCTCTCGGCCAACGCTCTCACATGGCAAAAACTGGCCGTGCATCGGAGCATCGGCGCGCTCGCGCCGTTGATGACGACTGTCACGTCGATGTTTGTCCACGGCGGTTTCTGGCACGTCGCGGGCAACATGCTGTATCTTTTCATCTTTGGCGCGGCTGTCGAGAATCGGATGGGCGCGTCGCGGTACATAATCTTTTATCTCGCTGCGGGAATCGCCGCGGCGCTCGCAACGGTGTGGATGGCGCCCGAGTCGAGGGTCCCCGTGATCGGCGCGAGCGGCGCGATTGCCGGCGTGCTCGGCGCGTACTTCATCCTCTACCCGCGCGGGCGCATCCTGACGATTATCCCGATTTTCATCTTCGTCCAGTTCGTCGAAATTCCGGCGGTCATCTACCTGATGCTCTGGTTCGCGGTGCAGCTCTACGCGGGACTCGAAGAAGGCGGTCGTGCGGCGACGATGGCGGGTGGAGTTGCGTGGTGGGCGCACGTCGGCGGCTTCATGTTCGGAGTAGCGCTTGGTCCGATGCTGGCGGTGAATCGTCCGCGCCGGCGACGATAGCGCCAGCCGATCGCGCATCAACTGTGGACAGAGTGGTGACAACGGTTGTCATTTCGCTGTGGTAGCGGTCGAAACCGTCGCGAGCGTCTCGAGCGCCGATAACTCGTTCGAAGAAAAATGTGATCGAACTGTGGATTTCCGTTGCGCCAATTCAGAAACACCTTTGCCGCCAGTCTTCTCCGCTCCGCGCGCCCCTGTGGAGAGAGGGCTGACGAGCTCTTGAATACCTGTTCGTCCGCGGTGCATCGCGAATTTCGGCGTTGCCAAGCCTGGCGCTCATTCGCTAGTACGGGGCCTCTGAAAGATTTTGGAGGTTGATGTGGCGGGCGCGGCAGACGATATCCTGAGGCGGGTTCCACCCAATAACTTAGAAGCGGAACAGTCGGTTCTTGGCGCAATCTTGCTCCTGAACGAGGCGATCAATCACGCAATCGAAATCCTTGCGGCTGAAGACTTCTACCGCGAGTCACATCGGCAAATCTTTCAATCGATGGTCGAGCTCACAGACCGAGGTGAGCCCGTCGATGCGATCACCCTGACCGATATCCTTCGCAACAAGGGCCTGCTCGAGCAGATAGGCGGCTCCGCCTACATCGCGGAGCTGGCGTCGGTCGTGCCGACTGCATCCAACGTGCCCTATTACGCGCGAATCGTGCGCGAGAAGTCTGTGCTGCGCAGCCTCGCCTCGATCGCGACAGATATCGCCAGCAGCGCCTACGGGATGCCGAGCGATGTAGATGCCTTCTTGGACCAGGCCGAGCACCGTATCTTCGAGATAGCTGAACGGCGAATCAGACCTTCGTTCCACTCGATGAAGGAATTGACGAAAGATTCGTTGGGCATCCTCGAGCGGATGTACCAAAACCGCGATTTGATCACCGGCGTGCCGAGCGGCTTCATCGATCTCGATCGCATCACGGCGGGCTTCCAGCCGTCGGACCTGGTTATCATCGCGGCCCGCCCCAGCATGGGCAAGACGGCGCTCGCGCTGAACATTGCGTCTTACGCGGCGATGGCCGCGGACCCGCCGGTGGGCGTCGCGTTTTTTTCGCTGGAAATGTCCAGGGAGCAACTTGCGCTGCGCATGTTGTGCTCGGAGGCGCGGGTGGACAGTGCGCGTGCGCGGTCAGGGTATTTGGGCGAGAAGGACTTTCCGAGGCTGGCGGGGGCCGCGGCACGGCTGTCGGAAGCGAGTATCTATGTTGATGACAATTCGAACACCACAGCGCTCACGCTCAAAGCTAAGTGCCGTCGCTTGAAACGCGAGCGCGCCAAGAACCTGGGCCTGATAATCGTCGATTACCTTCAGTTGATGGGTTCCGCGAAGCCCGGTGAAAATCGCGAAAAGGAAATCGCGGAAATCTCGCGCTCGCTCAAGGCGCTGGCGAAAGAACTCCAGATCCCGGTGATCGCGCTCTCGCAACTCAACCGGCAAGTCGAGTCGCGCGAGAACCGCCGTCCGATGCTGGCGGATCTGCGCGAGTCGGGCGCGCTCGAGCAGGACGCCGACGTGATCGCGTTCATCTACCGCGAGGAAATGTACAAGGGCAAGGACAGCAAGGAGCCGGGCGTGGCCGAGGTGATCATCGCCAAGCAGCGCAACGGCCCCACCGACACCGCGAAGCTCACCTATATCAGCAACTACACCCGCTTCGAGAACTACACGCCGGAGACGGGAGTCTTCGAGGATACGGGAAACTAGAACGGGAAACAGAGTCAAAACGACAGGCAGACCCATCCACGATGGGTCGTTCTAGCGCGAGTGCTAGCCGATCCTGTGCTTTTCTGGGAGACTGTTTTCGTATGGAACCGATGTCCGTCGAGGCTCTTGCTAAACAATGCAGCGCAACATGGCCTGCTATTAACGCGGCTCGGGCGAAGACTCGCGAGAAGATTGATCTGGTCAAAAAAGAGCTTATCAAACTGGACGATCCTCAAGTGTCCGTCGTCGTTATGGGCTCGGTCGCTCGCGGTGAGGTAACGGAAGGTAGCGATTTTGACTGGATGCTTTTAATAGATGGGGCCTCCGACCCAGAACATTTTACGCTCGCCGGAGCAATCGCCGAGGCTTTGGAGAAAATTGGGATCAAGAAACCAGGTCCAACCGAAACATTTGGCAAACTCGTGAGTGTACGTCGTCAGAACCTTTTGGACAAGTCAGCAATCGATTTAAGAGAGGATCTGGCCCATCTGGGTTGAGGTTGAGGCTGCAGTTGAGTAGTGCAGCCGGCGACGTTGGTCGAGGGTCTGCTGCCT